>WLWD01004498.1_pt1 | contig 29194 bp, 41 predicted proteins | sample 6712731 | NCBI WGS metagenome assembly WLWD01 (sample SAMN12718690, study PRJNA576275) | sponge metagenome | isolation source: marine sponge | host: Mycale hentscheli | place: New Zealand: South Island, Marlborough, Capsize Point | collected 2014-11-01
GTTACCTGCTGGCGGGCGATGTGAAGTCACTGAAACCCTCCTATGATCAGCCGCTGTACATTGGTCGTGTGTGTGTGATAGTGTTGGCTCATGTTCACTCTTGTGTGTGTGCCGAAGGTTTGCAGTCGCGCGCGCGGGGCTGCACTCCTCTTTTGCAGCCCCGCCTCCGCTGGGTCCTGACTGGGGCTTTGCGAGCCTTTGACGCATGCGCCTTAGGCTCGCCCTTGAGCGGCCGCAGCTTCGCTTCTTGCTGCGGTCGCGCCTTTCCCCACCCCGTACGCAACCTCAAACCGGTCACGGGCAGTCTTATGCCAACCTAAGACTCCCGGAGAACCCTCCCCCTCCATCCAAACCTCTATACATAACTTATGCTAGCAACTCTCCCCTCTCACTCTTCTTCTTTTTTTTTTTTTGGGTAGAGGCGGGTGGGCGTCCTCGCGGTCCCGGGTCTCTCCCGTGGACCTGCCCGCTGGTCGATTGTTCCTTTCAGTCATCTTAAAATTACTTCTAAATGGTGATCACTGCACGTGGTCTCTATACCCGTGCCTTCGCCCGGTTACGCATGCCCGGGCTCCGCCCACTCTTACAGCTTCTCTCGTCCTGGCCGGTAACCTCGGTCCGCTTTGCTTCACCTGCCATTACCTGCTGGCGGGCGATGTGAAGTCACTGAAACCCTCCTATGATCAGCCGCTGTACATTGGTCGTGTGTGTGTGATAGTGTTGGCTCATGTTCACTCTTGTGTGTGTGCCGAAGGTTTGCAGTCGCGCGCGCGGGGCTGCACTCCTCTTTTGCAGCCCCGCCTCCGCTGGGTCCTGACTGGGGCTTTGCGAGCCTTTGACGCATGCGCCTTAGGCTCGCCCTTGAGCGGCCGCAGCTTCGCTTCTTGCTGCGGTCGCGCCTTTCCCACAACACCCCCCACTCTTGACCCTACGGAGAAGCTCGACTGCTCCGCCGCACACACCTACCAGGGTAAGCTCCCAACTTAGGACCCCCCAGTCTAGGCCCGACCCCTAGGTCATAGCACCCAACCCCTACGGCACACGGCTCAGCTTACCACCGGCCCGCTTCCCGAAGGCGGGGCCCCCCCCCCCCAACATATCACCTTGGTTCTAGACATAACAATAGCACAGACATGTGGGGTGACTGATCTGCTATGAATGACTGTTCAGGGCGCACTATCCCGGCTTTGCTCCTCCTTGAGCGACGTCGCCCACTTCTTGGCCGATGCAGCTTGAGCCCCCTCCTCTCTCCTGATGTACCCTCGGTACACTCGGCTCTTCCATCTGCCCAAGGCCTTCACATCTTCCTCGGACGCTCCGCCTTCCGCCGCGGCCGTCGCAGCCCCAATCCTGAAGCTGTGACCCGAGATGCCTTCCGCAGCCAGGCCTCCTTCCTTCAGTGCTGCCTTGACTTCGGCCACAAAGTTCTTTCTAGACAGGCCTTGTCCACCCTCGTCTGCGAAGAACGGGCCGGGACCCGGTCCTCGGGCAATCATGAACTGCAGCATAGCCTTCACTGGGCAGATGTCCCCAGTCGTCCGCTGCAGGGTCACCAACTCCCCAGTTCTCAAACGGTCCGTCTTGGACTCCTTTATTGCCAGCCTGATCCACCTGGGACTCGGTGAATCTTCCAGTTGCACGTCCTCCCAGGTCAGGTGAGCCTTGGCGTCGAACTGCACGCCTTCGGGCGTCAGCGCCTCCCCTGCCCTCAGGCAGCCGAAGAAGCAGGCACAAGCAGCTGCCCACAGCATCTTCCCCTTTCTCCCTGCGTCGCTCCATGCCGCCTTCATGGCTATCAGGTGGTGCCAGCGCACCGGCTCTCTTCGCAGGCGCTCCTTCCCATTCGTGGCCTCCATCCTGGCCAGGCCTTTCCTCACCTGAGCCAGTCTGTCCATGGCACTCCAGCATGGCGCCGCCATCCCTGCCTTGACCTGGGCCATCCGGATGCCTGCCAAGTGGTACTTGATCGCTCCGCTCTTCAGCCCGTCTCTGGCCAGCGTCACCACGTACGCCGTGGCCTTCTCCTCCGAGATCGGGAGCGGCGTCTCGTCCACCCTCTTGCACCAGGCCTCGTATCTCCTCCACACGGCGGCGTAACGCCTCCTCGTGGGCTCCGCTACTGACTGCTCGATAGCAGCGCCGACAGCTTCTTCCACTCCGGCCCTTGACAGAAGTGACTCCCTCCGCACAGCACCTCCAGGAGCTCCCGCGGGATGGCTGACGGCTCCTCCGCTGCACCCTGCATCAACACACAAGCACGTCCCGCATCATTCCTGGACAGGGCATCGGCCACCGTGTTGTCCACCCCCTTGATGTGCTCCGCCCTCACCGAGAGCGCGAGGGTCGCCTCGATCATGGCCAGGCACCTCAGCAGGTGCATGGACCGCTTCTCTCTACAATTGCCCGACCCTATGGCTGCAACCACCGACATGTTGTCGCATCTGGCTCTTACGAGCCCCGCTTTCCACTGACTTCCCCACACCACGGCCGCAACCACGATGGGCAGCAGTTCTTTGGGCATGATATTCCACTCGGCCGTGCCGGGCATGTCGTCCCATCTGACCTGGAACCACCTCCCGTTCCAGTACGCCCCGCAACCCCAGCCCCCAGATGCATCAGACACCAGCTCCTCCCGGGGCACGCCCTCTTCGGCTAGGGCTCTCAGCAGCGACGTGCCGTTCCAGTTCAGCCCGAACTGACACCACCACTCGATGTCAGCCCGGGCTTCGAGGTTCAGCCTCAGTCTTTGACCGCCCCTGTGCACAGACGTCATCAGGTCTTGCAGCCTTCGCTTGAAGGCCCTCCCTGGTTTTACCACCTTGCAAGCGTGATTGAGAGAGCCAACCAGGGACTCTAGCTCCCTCCTCCTGCAGCACTTCCTGCTCCTCCACCTCCTCAGGAGCGCCTTCAGTTCAGCCAACTTGTCTTGCGGGAGCCTGGCTTCGCCCTTCTCCGAGTCGATCTCGATGCCCAGGAAGGTGAGTACCTCGCTGGGTCCTTCCTCTTTGTTCGCATCGAGTGGCAACCCCAGTCTCTGGCAGGTCTCCTTGAACACTGCCATCGTCTTCTGGCACTCGTCGGTGCCCCCTTTTCCCACGGTCACGAAGTCATCAATATAGTGCCTTATCCAGCCCGTGCACCTCTTCGTGACCGCCCACTCGATGGTGTCTCCCAACGCCGTGAATAGCAGTGGTGCCGATCTCAGTCCGAATGGGAGGGTACCATCCACGTAAATCTCGCCCTCCCATTCCATACCCAGCAACCATCTGTCCCTGGGGTGGACCGGCACATTTCTATATGCGGCCTTCACGTCGGCCTTTGCCAACAGTGCTCCTCTCCCCAGCTCGACTACTCTGCCGGCCACCTCGTCCACGGACGTATACGTCACTCTCGACAGCTCCTTGCTGACGCCGTCGTTTACACTGTGCCCGTCGGGGGCTGATAGGTTCACTATCAGCCTCCATCTCCCCGGCTTTCCCTTCTTGGGGATCACACCGAAAGGCGAGCACTGCACGCACTCCATGCCTTCCTCCACCCTCCAGATCCTCCTCTCACGCAACTCGTTCTGCAGGTAGTCACTGACTATCCCCTTATGTTGCGAGGTCTTGTACATGGAACCCCTCTGCACCTTCAGCACCGTCGTGCTCTGATCGTGCCCCACTCTGAATCCATGTCTCACTCCTCTGATTATGAACTCCACCCACGCCCTGTCGGGGTGCTCCTCTAGTTTCCTTCTCCCACTGCTGCCACAGCAGGGGGGTGACCACCCTCTCTGCCCCGCGCAGCACTCTACTTCTCGAGCCCTCCGACTTTCGCTCGAGTTCCAGCAATTGCTCGGTGAAGCGGTACCCTACAAAAGCATAACACTGCAGTCAGCTTTTGCCTCTTTCCACCGCAAACACCCCCCAGTCCTAGCTACGTGCGTGCATCCTAACTACGTGCGTGTGTCCTAACTACGCGTGTGCGTCCTAACTACGTGCGTGCGTCCTAACCACATCCCGACCGCCCACCAACCCGTGTGCCCCGCTTAGCTACCGGCCCACTAGTAAGCTATCCCCAGTACACTGCCACTCGCATTCGCCTCCACGTCTCGCCTGACCTGCCTATCGCCCTAACTGCCCTTTGGGAGCCCCGCACTAAGTCCCCGTCAACCGTCGGCCCGCATAGAGAATGCCCACGTAAAAAATTTTTTTTTTTTTTTTTATATCCTTTTTTAGCTCAAACATACAATATATGCCATACAAGTAATAGCCAGTTACAATGACAGGCGATCAGTTGGAGCTCGAACTCCCATGGCCCCTTCTGTCGGACGACTTGCACAATGTGGCCGGGTGGTCGCCTCCGCAGACGGAGCAGACGTGGTTGAACCTGCATTGCAGGCCGAATCCACATTTGCCGTCCCCTTTGTTGTACCTGAAGCAGGCACCTCGTCGTCTCAGCTCGCTCTTCCTCGGAGGGGCTCCCCCGCTGCCCCCTTGCTTCAGCTCGATCCTTGCCGGTTGGGGTGAGTGTGTTACGTCTAGCATCAGAGGGAAGTTTTCCTCGTCCCACTTGACATCTTCTCTGCCCGCCGCTTCGCGTCGGAAGCGGCGGTCGTACCTGACCACTTGGGCCCATGGGTACCTCCGCGCCAGCCGGAAGATCACCTCCCGGTAGGCCGCCAGCGGGGCCCACATCTGGGGTTTGCCCAGCGCCCATGCCACCTGATACAGGGTGAAGCAGGTGCTCCACCCTGACAGGTCCGGAATCTCTTTGGTGGCTCTCCTTCGGCTGGACGACCCCCCTGTGCTCTCGTCACAGTCCCCATGATCCAGCTTCATTCCGCCCGACTCGCCTGGTCCGTCGTCGAAAACCGGGAAGGTGGCGAACTCCACGAACGCCCCTTCCCTGATCTTCTCCACCACTTTCTTCGCAAGGGGCGGCTGATTCTTCATCAGATGGACCACACCCCCATCCCCTCTGTCCTCCTTCCTGGGCTTGGGGGAACATAGGCTGTCCATCAGTTTCCTTACTAGGGACTCGTCGCCTCCAGTCGAGTCCTTCGGTGCCAACGCGGCACCCTTCTTCCTGGCGGCTTCCGCCAGTTCTTCCACACTGTCTGCATACACAGACCACATTACCGTGAACCTCATGGCGTCTTGCACACCGCACACATTCACCCCTTGCCGTAATGGCTACTAACACGCACTCACTCGCCCTCTGGTTTACCCCACTGCGGGCGCCCGGGCGTCACTGTGTGTGCCCCTCACCGCCCGTCTGCCCCCCTGCGAGACACAAGGCCCATGGCCTCGTCCCCTCGTCTCGACTACTCATGCGGCAGGCCGGACCCACTTGTTTCCCATCGAGACACAAGGCCCAGGACCTCGTCCCCTCGTCTCGACTACTCCTGTGACTGGCTGGTTCTTACCAGTCTATCTCTGTACAGCCCTCTCGCCACCCCATCAAGACACGAGGCCCATGGCCCCGTCCCCTCGTCTCGACCACCCTGTGGCTGGCTGACCCCCCACTGTGCACCCAAGGCCTTTACACACTAGAGGCACCCATCTGGGTTGTGCACACTGCTTCCGGACCACTGTCCCCCTCTATATCGGAACCACATGCGCTCCCGAGCCCTTCAAGAGTCCGCCCCCCCAGTCCCCCGCTGTTGACGCACAGAGGGGGCTGGGTCCAGGCCTCATCCCCATGGCCCCGCATGGAACTCGTTCCTTCCCTAACCTACTGGCTGCCTATCGCTCGTTGCGCCGAAGGCAGAACCCAGGACAGCTATCTTTCTTTAACCCTGATCTAACCTCCCTATCGTGCTCAATTCCTATTGCACCCAGTGTACTACTCCCTGAGGAACCTACTATCTCGCCCACTGGATGCCACCACAAAGCCCATTGAGCTCGGTTGATCACGCACTGTTACCAGTGCGGAGGTGAGCGTCAGGAACGTTTGTCTCGGCTTACCAGTCCTCCCCAACCGCATCCCTTACTAACCCTCCCCGTTCACTTCACCTTACTTCGCCCGCTTCACTCCGGTATACCACCCTTCAGCTTACCCTCCTCTTCGGAGGATCTCTTCCCAATGGTCTTTCGCAGGTCATCGATCTGGTCGACCAGCGCCCGGATCAGCCGCGTGTTCGCGGCCACCCCCTCTTGCACCTCCAACTCCCTTGGTTCTGGCTCGGAGTCGCTGACCGCCTCCTCGTCAGCCCATGCGTTGCCTTTCTTCCTCTTTGGAGCCGGAGGGTCCTCGCGGTCCCGGGTCTCTCCCGTGGACCTGCCCGCTGGTCGATTGTTCCTTTCAGTCATCTTAAAATTACTTCTAAATGGTGATCACTGCACGTGGTCTCTATACCCGTGCCTTCGCCCGGTTATGCATGCCCGGGCTCCGCCCACTCTTACAGCTTCTCTCGTCCTGGCCGGTAACCTCGGTCCGCTTTGCTTCACCTGCCATGATGTCATGATTATGAAACAGATTATTAGATGAAAACTTAGACAAACTGTTATGAATTGCTATTGAAGGACCAGAACTGGACAGTCATGATTTTGAAGAATTGTTTGACATTTTAAAAGAAACTAGCAGTAGAGTAATTAAGCTATAGTTTTTCATAATTTGTACTGATCATTGTTGTTGTTTTTTCATAAAAACATTTCAGTCAGGATAAAAAAAATTTACCTGACCATAGGGGAGAGAAATCCCAGGGCTCACTTAGTCTGTGTGAAACCCTGTAAACATTCAATTTCAAGAACTTTAAAGTCTTTAGACATGCTGATAGTAGAGGCTTAATGTGTCAATTTCAAGTAGTGTTAATAAAATATTACTATAGGTATCACTATCTTTGTCCGAGTTCCATCAGTGGGTAAAGGAGGTTGTGCGTCAAGCTTGTGAGGAGGCAATATGCAATGAGGGATTTGTTCCAGATCACATGAAATTAGAAGGTAAATGAATTGTACCTACTTGAAGGTAAATAGTGAGTGCATGAAATGCAAAATGTGTATATAATTAACAAGGTATTGTGCTTTGTTGTTTTTGCTTGATTTGCTCAGGTTGTGTGATTAATGCTGATGGTAAGGTAGAATTGAGAACACTGTCCCCAGGATATGATGATGAGGAAGAGACTGATGCTACATTGAAGCAGCAAGATCCAAAGGAAAAGATGACTTACACTGAACAAGCTGCCAAAAGGAATCATTGTCAGAGACTCACTCGGTTAGTAAATATCCGTTTACACTGTATGCAGAATTTATTTTTTAAAATGATATGGCAGTGAAACTTGCTATATTGAAAAGGAATTAGTTAGTTGATACAAAAAGAAAACATTAGAGGCATTTAATTTTTGCTCCTACTTCATCTAGCATGTCAAGATTTGTAGATTGCTGGGAAGTAAAATATTTAAGAATGCTAGATCCAATTATATTGCATTTGTGAATATTCTAGATTTGTGGTGTCTTTTTGGATATATTTATAAAACTCTGAATGTTTTTTTTTTGGTGATAGTATCTCTCATTTGCATAGATGCATTCATAAAAGCGTTGATGAAAAGAGTGATTTTTATTTGTAGTTTCTTTATAGTTTGTATTTTATGCAGGTTTATTCGTTTGTGTGACTACTTGGTGGTGACAATGTTGCACGATCTGTCTACCACATCTGTAGAGTTTGTTCTCAAAAAACTTCAGTTACAAGTGTCCAAGTCTGTGGTTGTTTCTGACTTTATCACTCCTATCCCTAACAGTATTGAGAAGCAAGAAGCAATGCTTCAGGTAAACTTAAAATGAAACATAATTGTTGACGTAATATTTCAGCTTATTTGATAGTGCAATGCACATTGCTTGTAAACTCAGCAAAATTTACTTAAATATTGGGCTCTCTTGTCAAAAATATCAGTAAGAAATTTTAACAACTAATTATGATTAGATCTGGGTAGCTTTAAGGTTTCTTTTTTTCCCCCTGCATATTCATGTTATTAGTCTGTATTCAAATTTGGTCAGAGACTTTACCATTAGTATGCACTCTTTTTACTTTTATTTTGTCAAAGTAACATAGCACTATTATACACTATTATGTTATGATATGGAATTTTTTTTAGGAATAGGATTTCAAAAAGGCTTCCTTACGTTTTATTAAAATTGCTGAAGTGGTTAAATATGATACAATTTTCTTCGTATAGGAAATTTATAACACAACTGGCTACACACCAGTACATTTAGAGAAAACTACTCCTAGTAAATCTAGCACCCACATGAGTGCTAACTCATCTCGAACTCCTCTTCGCATGTCCTCAAGAGCTGCTTTAAATGTACCTGTAAGTTCATCTTAAAGTTGATTTCTATTTAAAAAATAAAGTAAATTAAAATGAGTTAAATATTTGTATTTTTTTTTATGCAGGCAACCAAAGAATTGGGCATTGATAGGCCATTATTTAAATCCAATCTTTTGCTGGATACCCACCATCTTTATTATGAGCCATCTCAAGTAGAATTTCAGAGTGGTGTGAAAGAAGTGCTGGAGTCATTTCGAGATTGCACTTTGGCATTTCCAAATTTAATACCAGATCCTTATTTCCATTCCTTTACCAGGTGATTTTATATTACTTTTAAAAAAATGAGGTTATTCAGTGGAACGTTGATTATTCGAACGTCACTCTTCTGAAAGGTCAATTGACTTAAACAAACAAAAAGACCACACACTATTGGTATTACCAACACACATGAGCATTTCATGATGATTATTTCGGTCACATTTGTTTTGTTGCAAAATTGGCTACCTTTCGATTTTGTGCAGCATTTACACAGGTTTCCCCCCCCCCCCCCACACACACACACACACTATAGCAGTAAGCAAGTCTAGGGTCAAATTGTGCGGTAATTCCTTTAAAAAAATGTTGTTGTTTTTCCAAGTTGAACAGTTTGCTGTGAGTGGTTACTATGGCATTGAACCCCTTACCATATGTAATTTAAAACTCTGCTGTTTATTTTTATTTGCTGGAGTTCTCTTTGTCAGTAACTACTGGCCATTTAGAATTAAAGCTACATATCACTATTCGGGGGGAAAACGAGGTAAGCTTCAGGGAACTAAAAATGTAGCCTTATTGTTATTTTTATGTATAGATATTGTAAAGACAAAAACAGCTTTTATCAGATTCTACCTTGTTGTTTATGCACTATGGCTTGCTTGCCATTTGTGCTGAAGCACATCACTAGTTTGATAATATGAACAATTTGATTTTGCGAACATTCCAACCCCTAATAATTAGAATAATTGATGTTCCACTGTATTTAAATGTATGTACTTATGTTTGTAAGTATAAGAGTGACTAAAAGCAATTAAAAAACAACAACAACAACAACCATATATAGCTTATTTTGACTTTGTACATGTTAATAATAACTTATTTTATATACATAATTTTAGACCACTAATTAATGAGAAATTAGAAGACAAAGACTGTGGTGAAGGACCCAATCTAGAAGCTATCTTTGAGGATGATTATTATCTTGGAGAACTTCAACAGAATATTATGGTACGAGATAATGCCAAAACATCACATTTTTCTTTTTCTTTTTTTTTGTGCGTGTGAGATCTTGTTTTTATTTTCTTATTTTTTATAGGACTGTCTTACCAAGGCATTCAGTTTGGCTGATCGCTACAGCTCCAAATTTGAACCTTATCTTGAATTTTACATTGAAAATGAGAAGCTTGAAGTAGATGTATTTGAAAATGCTGGATATGGTAAATCATTTGAATGACATTTATAACTAATGTTATCTTACTATTTCTTACATCTAGTACTAAAAATATGGATGTGTTAAAACTTATTTTTTTATTAGAGCTTACTTATGTATATATATTTGTATAGATGTGTTGTTTTTCCGGAAATGGCTTGGTCGATATAGGCTGGAGCATATTCAGATCAAGGCCTGTCCAACTGAAAAAGATCTGGGACTTATTCTAGTTGATACTGAAGAAATGAAAAATGAACTCTTACCATCTCCTTTGAAATGTTTAGAAATGCTATGTGAAGTGCTCCCACGAATTGCCAAGGTTATGATGGACAGACTTATTCAAATCTCCCAAGATGCTGTGATAAAACTTGAAGGTGATCCAGTCTCCACTATGGATTATGTTAATGTGCTTAAGTAAGTTTTCATATGGAGCAAAAAAATTGTACGGAGGGTGAAGTTCCCATTTTGGGTGTACCTGTCATGTGACTACAAACACAAAAGGCTAGCACAAATATTCAACCACAAGGAGGGGTTCTCTGCAGTAAAGTAAAAATTTAATAAATTTCAAAATTTTGATGGGGCATCGCATGGGACTTTTCTATTGTCCAGTGAGATGACCAATGGCAGGACAACACTTTTTTGATATGTAGTATAAATATAGAATTGTAGTGTTTGTTTGCCGGCTGGTTGTCGTAGCTCAGTGGCAGAGTGCTTGTGCGTTAAGCAAGCAGTCCTGGGTTTGATTCCTGGTGGCGACCAAATATTTTTAATTATGTATTGTTTTCAAAAAGCCTGTGAAAGAGAGAGAATACATCTAATGAGGTTTCTTGTATACTTTCTTGGTATGTATTGCTACAGAGTATGTAGGAGTAATGTCTTTCACTATTTCTGATAACAACAGGCTTCAAAGACTGTGCCATGCATTTTAAGCTCTAAAACTGAACTACCTGATAATTTAAATGCCCTCAGTGTATCAAAATTAGATGCATGACATCCCAAATTACTGTGTGAGCCTTTTAAGAACTTTCTGTTTAGTTAACTGTTTATTTCATTTATCCAGTGGTATGTGATATTTTGTTGTAATGAAATTTGGTATAGATACATGGATGAGATTCAAGAAAAAATGGATGGAATTGAGGAAGATGCAGACATTGTCAAAGATATATATACACTGGTGGAGCAATATCAAGTTCCAGTTAACCCAGAGGATTTAGCCGTCTATCAGGTGATCATTTTTTTCCTTACAAATTGGTCTATGTAATTTGGCCATGATTATCCTAACTAGTAATACACTATTGATGTAGAGTTTACGGCCTGAAGTTAGTCGATTGAGGACTGCCGTGGACAAGGCAACAAGTAATAGAGAGCAATATATTGACAAGTTCTGCCGACACTTAGACAAAGACATCACTGAACTTGGGCATGATGTCAAGGAGATAAAAAATGATTCACAGGTTAGTAGACAGGAATGTATAAGTCATAATTATGAGAATACTTTTCATTTTCTTGTTAGTTAGTGGAGTGGACTAATTTGATATTGGTAGTAGTATGATAATAAAATATGTGAATGGCATGTGTATAGATGGGCAATTTAATTATTCATTACAGCCAAAGAGCTAATTTGGCTGTTTAAATAGTGTAAGTGTGTCAGAGAAATGCGAAGCTGCTGATTCAAAATGATAAGATTATCTGTGTGCCACTTTTAGTTAAACTACATTGTATAAAGAAAAAATTGTTGAAATAAAAGTCCTATCTTAGTATATGTATTTTTTCTCTTTCACGGGCTTTTTTTTAATAAAGAATACAGAGTTAAAAATGAGTAAATAACAAGTGAGACAAAGTTGTGACATCCAATCTTATAAATTTTGTTTAAAGCTCAGAAATGTTATGATCACTCTTTATTTTCATTTAATCAAAATATAGTTGGAAATCCGGAAAATTATCTTTAATGTTTACCTGAACAATTAGAATCAATGGTATGAACATGTATGCAAGTGAATATTGGGTTATTTTAGAAACCATTTATATTGGATCCTGAATCTGATGGGGATAAAGTATTGGAATACATGGGTCAACTCATACAGAAGCTTGAGGACCTTCAAGGGAAAGCCTTTCAATACAAATCATTCCAGAAGGATTTTAAGGTAATACCCTTAATTTGCATTTTCTAACGTGTCATTCACTATATTATTAACAAAAAAGTAATGCTATCAGTGAGTTTTTGATTTCTTAAATCTTAAGAAGTGAACTGTGTGGAGAATATAAAAGATTATAATACTTTGTTAATCAGTAACAACACAAAGTGGACTATAAGTGTTTTAAAAGATGGCACTACTTTCTTCAGAATCATTAAAAATGAAAGACAAGTGTATATATATATTATATATATACATACAAATGTAGCTAGTTACATGCTAGAAATCTGATTGGTTTGTTACTTTAATTTATTGAAGTAGAGTTATGCTCAGTGGCATTTAGAAATTGAGTACATTGGATGCTTGTTCTGCTCGGCTTTAGCATCATGAATTTTTTTGTGTCTTGAGGTTTTAGTCATTGCTACACTCTCAAACAGTTATATTTACATGCTGTGAATTGGCAACTTTAAATAAAACATTTTTGGCCTCTAGTAGCATCCTCGCTTTGGATAGTACAGCTTGAAATTCCTGAATACAGCAGATTCATGATATCCTAATCTAACTATTATATATTTATTATATTAATGCATCTTGCTTAATTGCTAATAATTCTTTAAAATTAATTACTAATTTTTAACTGTGCTGAATGATGAGTGTATCTAATAGTTGCCATATTTATTATGTATTAGGTTGAAGTTACTAGATTTGAAGAACTTGAAGAGACTCATGCTGAAGTCAAATTAAGGCAGTCTTTATGGCAAACTCAGAAGGACTGGGAGAGAGATTATGTCAACTGGATGGAGGTAAAGTCAAATGTTATGTTAACAATTATTAATATTTACTGCAATCTAAACCTCAATGCATCACAAGAGTTGTCTTAAATATCAAACAGCAGTGACAAGTGTAACACCACTAGTGAAAATATAAATATTTTATAGATGGATTTTGAAGCACTACAGCCTGATGTAGTCACCACTCAAGTTACCAAATATGCCAAGACAGTTTACCAGATGGAGAAAGGTCTACCATCAAATAGTGTTGTTCCAAAACTGAAAGCAAAAGTTGATGCTGTGAAAGACATCGTAAGTTTTAAATGTTATGGAGGTTCTTGAAATTACATGTATAGATGTCTACATAGTATAAAGACTTAATGGGAAGGGTAAAAGGCAATCGTGTGCTATTATTAATTTTACTTTCTGATTCAAATGAATATTTTATTTTTTCATTCTTCAGCATTGGCTTTGCTATTTGTCTGGCTTTTGATGGACCTAAGAAGTAGTAAAATGTATACTATTTTTATGTGATAGATGCCAGTCATTACAGACCTCAGAAATCCTGCACTAAAACCTCGACATTGGTTGCTGATAGAAGACATTATTAAACACAAATTTGATCCTGAAGTAGCCTTGAATTTGACCTTATTACATGAACTTAAAGCATTTGAACATGGAGAGGCTATCCAAGAGGTATCAGGACAAGCTTCATCAGAATCATCTCTAGAGTCAATTTTGAAAAAGGTTGGTTTGCCAATGTCTACTATGTATACACACAGATATCAAGATACTGTGGTAGCTTTTAAATAATTATTAGATTCGACAATTTCTCAATTTACTAAACTGTATTTACATTCTTACTTTGTATGCTAGGTTGAGGACTCTTGGAAGTCCATGGAGTTTGTGGTTCTTCCTCACAGAGACTCCAAGGATGTATTTATTCTTGGTGGGACAGATGACATTCAAGTTTTACTTGATGACAGCCAAGTTAATATATCTACCATTGCCGGTTCACGTCATGTTGGCCCCATCAAACCTCGGGTAGATGAGTGGAGCAAGCAGCTATCACTTTTCGCAGAAACTCTAGTATGTTTTTGTTACACAATTAAATGACCTGCATATTTCTTTGCAGATTTAGTTATGGGGATAGTTTATATAGTGTAATTGATTAGTTGCCCTATTGTAGACAATTTTTCCACCATCATCATCAATAAGGACTCTCAGTATAAATTCACTGTTATGATGATACACTTTTGAGCTTATGTCCATGTACCAACTATCTGATGAGATGCTTGAAGGCTATTTAGTGTAAATAAAAGTTTAATTGTGAACCAGAGCCTAGGCTAAAATTTAAAAGAAATTCAGATTCAATTGTTTGACCGACTTTATTTTCTGTTGCTGTACTTCCATAGCATGAAGATCGCTTATTTAGAGCTATGACATATTACGGTTGGTATGCTTTCACCAAACGTATGGCACAAATTCCACCATAAAGAAGACTTTAATGTGATAGTGACATATATATTGTTGTTGTTTTTATTTTATAAAAAAGCAAAAGATTAGTATTAAATTTATTGTTATTACCAAGCGATACCTGAGGTGATGGTACATATATTGCACAATGAGGTGTTATAATGTATGTATATATGTGTTATTTTTATCTATAGGAAGAGTGGCTAGAATGTCAGAGGAATTGGTTATATCTTGAAAGTATTTTTAGTGCTCCTGATATTCAAAGACAGCTACCCAATGAGGCCAAAATGTTCATTCAAGTAGATAAATCATGGAAGGAAGCTATGAGGGGAGTACACAAAATGCCTAACTGTATGCGTTCTGGCACAAAACCAGGTATGTTATTACATAAAAATTTAACTACTTTTGCTAAGATTATGTTGAACTCATCATAATATTGTGCGATAATTTTGGTGTGTTATTACTTTATCTGTTTGATATTGTTTTGCTAGGCCTATTGGAAGTATTTAAACAGAATAATGCTCTGCTAGAACAGATTCAGAAATGTTTAGAAGATTATCTGGAATCTAAGAGACTGATATTTCCCCGATTTTATTTCTTGTCTAATGATGAACTTTTGGAAATTCTTTCTCAAACAAGAAATCCTCAGTCAGTGCAGCCACATCTCAGAAAGTGTTTTGATGCTATTCAAAGGTAATCTAATTATTATTTTTAAACTTTTCACACTATTTTTTTTCTGGATTGTTAAGCTGCATGTTTATATTGTTTGTTGTTTAATCACTCTAGCTTGGAATTTGGCACAGTCCCTTCATCTGAAGCTGGGGCTCCTACAGTATACACGAATGATATTCTTGCCATGATTTCTCCTGAAAAAGAAAGTGTTCCTCTTTTAAAGGTGATTTACGTAATAATTTTTCATTATACATAGTGAGTATGGGATGAATTGGAAAGGGTTAGTTCTCTCATTCCCAAGTTTGGTACACTGCCACCAGTTCTTCTCCCTCCTGAGTAGCTAAGACTAGCTCTACCACCCAAGCCAGATATATATAGGTTAATACTGCAATCCAGAAATGGGGAAAGACCGTCCAGACACACATGTGCTCAGCCTTTATTACTTCACATGCGCATGTCTGGACTAATGAGGAAATGAAATACAATAATGGAAGTGAATGACACATAACTATCTACCACATAAATAATATTTACATTCCTGCTTCAGTTCTGCATACATACATACATACATACACAATCATAATATAACACATAGTCTGTTCTGTTCTTTATCTTCATTCTTCAGGAGGCTGTACCCATAGTGAGTGTTTATCATAGTTTTTGACACATGTAATAAATAGCAAGTGAAAGCTCGAGGCAATGTGGAGAATTGGCTTGGATTGGTGGAGGAATCCATGATGGTCTCTCTCAAGAAGTTGACTAAGATTGGACTTGCTGATTTTGATGTCAAGCCTAGGCATGAATGGGCCACTAAGCATGCCAGTCAGGTGGGTAAGCTTACACATGTAATGTAGATAAGTACATATATGCATTACAAATATTGCAAAAGGTGGTAAATCAATGATTATGCAAAAATAGAATGTGTTGGTGTCTACAAATATATCATTTTATGGACGATATAAATGGACTATAAAGTTACTTTACATGTTTCTTGTAATAATATCATTCAATTCTTGTGTTTATTATTGTCAGGTTGTCATAGCTGTCTCTCAGATTATGCTTTGTCGAGATATCACAACATGTTTAAGTTCTGAAGATGGTGACATCCAGACAGCGATACGTGGTGCTGAGAAAAAATGCTTTGATGTAAGATCTTAGAGGACAGACAGAAATAATTTTTAATCATATCTTTTATAATAGAATCTAAATAGACTAGCAGAACTGGTTCGTGGTGAACTTCCTTCTCTTGTACGAAAAGTTATCGGAGCTTTGATTACTCTGGATGTCCATTCAAGAGATGTTGTAACAGTAATGGTTAATAACAAGGTATATAATTTAAGTGCGTTAATTTGTCATTTATAGCAAGTAATAGTGGATAGAACTTAGATGTACATGTACTCACTAGCTGTCTGAAAAAGGAAAAAAGATGTACTGAAGTGTTACAAAAATGATTGTGAATTTAATTAAAATTGAGTGAATTATCAAAATCTGGATATAATTTACTTATTGGCTACTGGTAGTAATTACTTCATCAGAGCTAAACTTTAAACCATGCATTTCAATTATTATTATCTTTTGAACCTAAAAATGTTGTAATTTTTTTTATTGTAGGTATCTGGACCACGAGATTTTGAATGGCTAAAAAATGCTCGTTATTACTGGGAGACTGACATTGATAACTGTGCTGTACGTATGGCTAATTCACGATACCTTTACAGCTATGAGTACTTGGGTGCTTCACCTAGACTTGTTATCACACCTCTTACCGTAAGTATTACAGTGGATATGATCTCTATTCTTTTTATGCAACAAAAATATATCCGATATGTAGGATCGATGCTATTTATGCTTAATGGGAGCATTGCAGCTAGATTTGGGAGGAGCACCTGCTGGACCTGCAGGCACTGGGAAAACTGAAACTGTCAAAGATTTGGCAAAAGCCCTGGCTACTCAATGTGTGGTCTTTAACTGCTCTGAAGGGATAGATTTTAGGGTTAGTGTCTAATGGCTTTTTAGTGATTTATCAATCATGATTATTTATTTATTTATTTTTTAGATGATGGGGCGCTTTTTCTCAGGACTTGCTCAGTCTGGTGCTTGGTGTTGTTTTGATGAGTTCAATCGTATTGATATTGAAGTCTTGTCTGTAATAGCTCAGCAGATGCTTACTATAAGGAATGCTAAGACTCAAAGGGTAAGATAAATAAAAAAAACAACATAAAATTCTTTTATTTTTCATGTTATGGTGCATTTATTGTTTCTAATTAACTTACTTTATTTTTTTAATAAGACTTTTTATTCATATTTAGGCCAAGATGTTTATGTTTGAAGGAAAAGAGATCAAATTGGTGCAGACATGTTCAACATTTATCACTATGAATCCTGGTTATGCTGGCAGAACAGAACTACCTGATAACCTCAAAGCTCTATTTAGGCCATTTGCTATGATGGTTCCAGATTATGGTAATGAATCTGACTGACTATTTTGATTAATTTGCTACAATCTGAATTAAAGCATACCCATAACAACACTATCTATGTAGATTCCTACCGATGTAGCCATCTTGTAAACTTTTTTCTATCAAAGATGGGCATGCAGCAGCTGTACCTATTTTTTTAAAACTAGATTAGTAGAAATTAAAACTTGTTATATCTTTTCTTAATCTTCACATTAATAAACTATGTATTTACTGCTACTCACTTTTTCCATTTTTCTTGCAGCTCTAATTGCTGAAGTAATTTTGTATTCAGAAGGTTTTGAATCTAGCAAAAACTTGGCTCGTAAAATGACACAGATGTACAAGTTATGCAGTGAGCAACTTTCACAGCAGGATCATTATGATTTCGGAATGAGAGCTGTGAAATCTGTAAGTTCTTTGAGCTAAGATATATATATATTTTTAAGTTATATTTGTGGTTAGGTACTCGTTATGGCTGGGCAATTGAAACGTGAAAATCCTACCATCAGAGAAGATCTGGTTCTTATCAGAGCACTAAGGGATAGTAATTTACCTAAATTTTTGGCAGATGATGCAGTTTTGTTCAAAGTAAGTAAGCATGCTAACTTAAAATTTATGCTATCTATATACTTCAACCCTGTTGCAATACAAATTTAGCTATTTTATTTTAAGTTCTATGAAGTAGGGGTAGCTTGTTTAGTAAAGAGCAACCTAGCGTAATAATAAGAAGGATTATATTAGTCACAAATTGAACACATTTACAGTTCACATCTCATGAAAATTTATATTTACATATTGTAATCGGACAATTAACAGAATTTGTAGATAACCCGAAACTGTTACAAGCTTTGACATCTATTGGAATATTTATTTGAAATGCAAATTTTGTGAAAAAAAAAGTGTATGGATATCATTACAGCTTTTTAAAAAATGAGAAACAAATTGAATACCAGCTAGTTTTGTGGAATTTCCAAGTAAAGTGTTTGTTTACTTTGTCCAGTACTATTTGTTACTTATTTAATTGTGGTGAAAAATAGCAAAGTCTTTGTGGTTATTTACTTTTTAATCAATATTTCTAGTACACTGAGTATTAAATTCAGAATCATGTATTTTGAGTCTGATGGGACACATATTGGGATATGTCATACAATAGCATTCTTTACTAGAATATGTCATTGGTTGTTTTTCTTACAGGGTATTTTATCCGATTTATTTCCTGGTGTGTCACTTCCAGAGCATGACTATGGAGTTCTTCAGTCATATATTGAAAATACAATTATAGAAAAAGATCTGCAACTAGTTTCTCCTCAGGTACAATATTATTTATTAGCAAGGACATAACATCCTGCAGTGGCATCGGAAATAAAGGTGGCTCCGGGGGAATGAAGCCACCCCTCATAATCTTTGTGCACAATCTAAAACTGTAATTTCTCATATGAACACCTACAAACCACACATCACATGCCCTAAAGCCCCATCATACTGAAACATCTTCCTACTGCTGTTCTGTTTTGCTAATGAACACTCAGGTCAAATAATTCAGTCTACGTTTGCATTACGTACTACAGGAAATATTTTAGACTCCAACATTCTACAATGGAATGATATATTGTATTTTATTTTTCAGGTTCGCAAAGTTATACAACTTTATGAAACTCAATTGGTTCGCCATGGCCTGATGTGTGTCGGGCCTACAGGTGGTGGCAAGACTACTATATATGAAATCCTAAAGGATGCTTTGACATCTCTACACAGAGATCATCATAAACACTACTATTATCAACCTGTACATACTTATGTTCTGAATCCAAAAGTAAGTTATTATGATAGGAATAAAAGATAAAGTCAAGAAAACTTAATATGAATTAATTAGGCAATCAGTATGGGAGAGCTTTATGGAGAGGTCAATAAACTCACACTGGAGTGGAAAGATGGGCTTATGGCCACTATAATTCGTGAGATAGTGAAGGATACTACTGATGAACACAAATGGATTGTATGTGATGGTCCGGTGGATGCCTTGTGGATTGAAAACATGAACACTGTGCTTGATGACAACAAAATGCTTTGTCTGGCTAATTCAGAACGTATCAAATTGACACCTTCAATTCACATGATGTTTGAAGTACAGGATTTAGCTGTAGCATCTCCAGCTACAGTCAGCCGGTAAAATGGCATTTATTATGAACTACACACATACCTACATACATTCATTAGCCCAAGATTAATTGATTTTTCATTTTATGCAGTCTGGAAGATTATGGTATAATTACAAAATCAAATCTTTAGCTTTAGGGTTGATACTGAAATAGGTTGCTAATACCTTCATATACTATAAATTATCTTCTAAGAACACACCATAAGGGAAATATTGGATTTTGGTTACTATGATTACAAAGTAATTTATATACAAACAGCTACTTATGTAAAAGTAAACACATGTTTACAAGCACTAAAAATTGGATATATCTTCTTTTTTCTTATTATTAATTCTTCTCTAATAGAGTAAACAAATTCCTATTCAATTTTTTTATTTATTTAGGATTTGATCATGTGATTTTAATATAGGTGTGGCATGGTATTTTTGGATCCAGAGGAACTACGTTGGAAGCCTCATGTACAGACATGGCTACAGTCAAAATTTACAAAACAAGCTACTGCTGCTACTAAAGTAAGAATTAAATGACCAGTGAGTTGAAGTGTGAAAGATTTAACACATCAAGTCACTGGTCATTTTATTGTGCACTTTGTTCATATACATAGCTACTGTCGGGGCGTAACTCAGTACACAATTCACGAATGCACTTAGAAAAGCGGTAGCTTCACAAATGCACTTAGGAGTGTTCGAAGGACCAGATCACTAAAGTGATCAAAAATAAAGTTAACCTAAACAAGCTGATCAGTTAGTTATAGGTAATTAGAATATACACAAGGTAACTTGATGTTTGCAATAACTGACAAAAACAACAACTGAAAGAACGAGGATAAATAAACAAAATATAACTTGGAAACAAAGTTCGACGAACATCGACGATTGACCAACATCGACGAAATACGACAGAAAATAATAATTCAATAAGTGGTATAAAGAAAATGATAACTACAACAGATGAATGAATAAGTGTAGTTATTTGATGGCTTCTTCTTGACATCAGGGAGGAAAACTTGAAGAGGCTGCTCAGCTGGCCTGAACAGCTACATAGCTCAAACGTTTTTGCTCTGAATTATAACTTTGCAATTTTATAACTTCCATTCATTGCTCATGTTTAGTCTGCTGGATTTTTCCAATTTATGGGAATACCGCATATCCCTACTACATGCCCACATTTATATAAAAGCCTCTGCCTATTAGATTGGCAACTTTGCTCAGTCAATCTTGTAGCTAGTTGTGCCACCTTACCGCTCAAGTCATATATAACATCATTGTTAGAATGTCAATTGCCAGGGTCGTTTACCAACTCTCATTACTCAGATTGAATGATAGTATTTTCTATTTTTTACAAGAATAAGATAATTAATTTTGAGAGTAGCCTTCTATTAGTATGTTATGGTTTTTTAAAAATGAGAATGGTGCATTAATTTTTTTTATTTTAGAAAGTTAGTTGACTAAATGCAGTGTTATTGCCTATACATTTCCACACTTATATGATTCTTTATTTAATGTCAAGATTGATGATTATATTATTACTACTATTATTTAGGAATATATCTTGAATATGTTTGACACATACGTGGATCCTGGTCTTAAATTCATAAAGAAACAGTCAGTGCAAGGAATTCAAGCAGTAAGATAATTTATTAATGTCATTTAATTAGACTCTTTGGACTGTATTTATACATATAATTTTACTATTGTGGTTCAGTAAACTAACTATATAAAGATCAGAAGTAAACAACTTATTTATACTTACAATGCAGGTTGACCTAAGTCGCGTGGACACAGTATGCTCTCTCATGCAGTCTCTTCTATGTGGCATGGATCCAGATAAGCCTATCGTAGACTTCAAGATGGATCCAGCCAAATTCCATCCTTTTTTATGTACTATGTTTGTTTTCTGCTATGTGTGGGGTATGGGAGGAAACTTGGTTGAAAACTCCATGGATGGATTTGATACTTTTTGTCGTGATTTGTTTGGAGATAACTCAGATGCCAAAATTCCTGGTGGTGCAGACCTATACAGCTATTATGTTGACACAGAGACCAAACGAATGGAACTCTGGGAAAAAGCTATTCCAGGTTTTACATTCAATCCTGAGGTATATTCATGAATATAATTTTGGTGTGTTTGTGTTTATCACATATTTTTTCTGGTTTGTAGACTTCATTCTTTGATATTTTGGTACCAACTGTGGACACACAACGGTATGGTTATTTGATGGAAAAATTGACAGATGTAAACCATTCAGTTTTGTATACTGGAACAACTGGAGTTGGGAAGGTAATACATATATATATATAATATATATATATATAGTACTTATTACATTAGTCAGAGTGTGATATGGTGAAATATTTCATGAGCAGGCTAATTTATTTTCACTAGCCAAAGGCGAGTGAAAAAAATAAAGCCTGAGAGTGAAATATCAAACCATATCACTCTGACAGAGTGTAATAAGTGGTTTATTCCACACTAGATATCTTCACTGAAGCAGTTTTTTGGTAACTACTGTGTAAAGTTAGCAAAAACTTATTAGGGGCTCCCCACAACCCCAGCTGATATTATAGAAGCTGCTCTAACCTGGCTGGGTAGGTTCCACTAGAGTAAGGTAGCTGTAAAACCCAGAAAATTAGTGGCCATGCCAGGTTGCTATAACTACTCTGGTAATGAGCTTGAGCAATACAGCCACTGAGATAACACTATGTAATATCCTATGTGATATCATGGGTCACGTACCTAAAAATATTATTGTGAAGATATCTGGTGGTGGATTTGAAGTTGGTATTTTGGCTTGGAACATTATTATTAAATTTGATTTTTTTTGAGTGGCAATACTTTAAGTAAAGAATGTTATGTACTTTTTAACTTAAAAAATTAACATGTCAACAAATTCTGTAATTGTTAAGTTATCTAGACTTACCACATTCCATTATTGTCATTTTAGTCTGTGATAGCGAAGGGTCTACTGAAGGACTTGCAGGAGAGAAGTAATGTTGTGACTGTTACCATAAACTTCTCTGCACAAACCAGTAGCATTCAAACTCAGGAGATTATTGAGTCTAAAATGGAAAAAAAGAGAAAAACTATACTAGGTAAACATCACTGACCTTGAAGATAACAATAAACTGATATGCACCATCATTTAAAGCATGCTGACATCACATACTTTGATCATATCTATTATTTTTTAGGTGCACCTGCTGGGAAGAGAGTAATATTATTTGTTGATGATCTCAATATGCCCAAACTGGATCGCTATGGCTCACAACCACCAATTGAACTCTTACGACAGTATCAAGATTTTAGAGGCCTCTATGATAGGGACAAATTGTTTTGGAAGAAAATCCAAGATATGACCATCTGTGCTGCATGTGCTCCACCTGGAGGTGGTAGGAATCCTATTACACCTAGAATGATCAGACACTTTTCCATGTTCTGTCTGCCTAATCCATCAGATCTCAGTCTTAAGGGAATCTTTTCAGTAAGATTTATTATCCATAGCATAAACAATATATTTGAGTGTACATACTTATAAACTTTGTAAAAATGTAAAGTTTGTGATCCATAGAGATTAATGAAAATCTAATCTATTTGAGCATATATTATTGCAAAATTATTCCCCGTGTGCTATAAGATTTACATTAGCTTTCTCGACAAATTCTCATTAGGATTTTGAGAAACTCAATTTAATATGCTTTACCTAACTTGGAAGCACAAAATCTGACCCATTATTTCAATTGACTCTCATCTATACTCACACATCACAAATATTTATGTACTTGTACTTATTAGTAGTGAAATATCACTATGCCACTTAAAATATTATGCCCCAAAATAATGTCAGTACTGCTTGCACTGTATAAATAATATTTTGCTAAGTTGTACTATAGGTATATAGTGCTTATTACATGAATCAGAGTGTGATATGGCGAAATATTTCATGAGAAGGCTACTTTATTTTCACAGCCATGAGCCAGAGGCAGAGTGAAAATAAAGCCTGAGAGTGAAATATCTAGCAATATCACTTTGACTAATGTAATAAGTGGTTTATTCCACACAGATATCTTCACAGAAGTAGTTTGTTGGTAACTCTTGCTGTAAAATTGGCCATAAAACTCACTAGGGGCTCCCCACACTCCCAGCTGATATTTAGCAGCTGCTCTAACCTGGCTGGGTAGGCTCTCTGCTAGAGTAAAGGTAACTGTAAAAACCTTGAAAACTGGTATCCAGGCAGGGCAAGGCCAGGTTGCTATAACTACTCTGGTAATGGGCTTGCTCAATACAGCCGTGAGATGACACTATGTGATAGCTGAGCATGTACCTAAAGATAACATTGTGAAGGTATCTAGCTTGGAATAAATACATTTATTTTGAATGCGCATTAATATAGTGATAATACATTATATTATTTTTATGTGGTATTTATGTACATTTTTTAATTTATTCTAGGCCATTACTAAGGGATTTTTTCAGGATTTTCCAGATCCTGTAAAAAATGCTTCAGAAGCTATAGTCATGGCTAGGTAAGTTTAAGTAAGATACATGTTTATACAAGGTGAAGTATTACAGCCTTAATATCTTGATTATATCATTGCTATAAATATTTATGTCAAATATGATGATCAAGTTTCATAAAAACAACATGTTTTCTGGCTTGGGGAAAGAAGGCATTAGTTTTTAATTGTGAATTATATCTTATTCCTCAAGCCAGAAACACACTACTTTGCATCTTGCTCTACTCCATTGGCTATGAGCACACAATTTTCTAATATCACAAATTATGGATGTAGTTTAAATGGCAACTTAATTTGCTGCTTAATATTTGTATATTTTTGCAGTGTGGAAATTTATGGAAGAATGAGTACAGACTTGTTGCCTACTCCAGCTAAATCACACTACCTTTTCAATCTTCGGGACTTGTCTAAATGTATCCAAGGTATTTTTGTGTGTGCATTTTTCCTCATTCACTCCTCTTTAAAATGACTGGATTTAATTGCTCTAGGTACTTGGTTGTATAGTGTATAAGCTTTTAATATAAGTGTTTAAATTCTCGTATTCATGTGCTACTCTGCTATTTTATGTTCAGGTGTATTACAAGCTGATCCAGGGTTGATTCGTGAACATGATCATATTTTCCGATTATACTGCCATGAATGTCAACGAGTATTACATGATAGACTGGTTGACAGTCATGATAAAAAATATTTCAATTCCATGCTGTCTGAAATGGCATCTAAGCATTTTTCAAAGGTATAATAATTTTATAAAACATTTCAATGTCCTTTCTTTTTCCATTTTGTCATTATGTTTGGCTGTTTTGGTGATATAGGATGTTCCTGCAGAAAAGTTTGAGGAATCTCCAATTATATTTGGTGATTTCATTAAAATGGGTGCTTCAGAAGGAGACAAAATGTATGAGGAATTAGCAGATATGAAAAAACTAAGGAATGTCTTGTCTGAGGTAAACACTAGTGAATTTTTTGGGTGTACATGTTCTATATTGGGATATAAGTGAGATTACTTGTTATTTAGTATCTAGATGATTTCAACATGAGTTCTTCCAAGGAAATGAAGCTTGTGTTTTTCCTTGATGCAGTTCAACATGTCTCAAGGTAGATTCTTTAAATTTATTTAGATCTTGGCTATTATTAAAAACTGGTATAATTAGATGTTATATATTATGTATAAAAAGAATGGATTAAAATAATGCTAACATTATATTTTTACCATTTTATTCTACTCTTGTTATAATTGTTGGAAAACTAATACAAAAGGCTGTAATATAGTCATGTTAGCAAATCTAGCTGACTGCAATTATTGAATACCAACTTTTACAATCATTTATTTGTAATGTCTTTATTAACTTCAGAATTGCTCGCATGATTCGTCAGCCAAGGGGTAATGCCCTTCTAGTGGGAGTTGGAGGCACTGGCAAACAAAGTTTGACTCGTTTAGCTTCCCACATGTGCTCATACAAATGCTTTCAGATAGAACTCACTCGAGGCTACAACTATGATTCCTTCCATGAGGATTTGAAGAAATTATATGAAATGGCAGGCGTTAAAGGAGAGGATACTGTATTCCTGTTTACAGATACACAGGTATTAAAATAATGATAATTATAAATAATCCAGAACATACAGTGTGGGTATAACTTTGTTTTTATCTTAAATGTACACTTCCTTTATTGTCATACTTTCTGTAACCTAACAATAAAAGAATTACATAACTGAACATCATTCTCAACTCCCTTCATCTTATAGATTGTGATGGAAGAGTTTTTGGAAGACATCAACAACATGCTGAATTCTGGAGAAGTCCCCAACCTCTTTGCAGCTGATGAATTTGAGAAAATTATTGCAGCCACCAGACCAAGTGCCAAGGAGCATGGTATCAGTGAAGGAGATAGGTAACATGAAATGAATGATAGATATTAGATATGAATCAGTGATAGTACAACAAAGCACCGAAGGTACGAACCCTCAGCGCTATTAAGCACTACCTAGCTATTCTCGATCAAGCAATCTGTTAGCTATTTTAATGAGGCATCAAAATAGCTTGACCAATGACAATGGTACATGGAAACGCTGTCTTCATAAGAGAAGACTAAACTAGTCAGAAACACTCACCGATACGTAACTTCACTTCTTTCAACTCCATTAACTTCCCTGAGCATAAATCAAACTACACCGCTGGCTGCAAGAAATTATTTGCTCACGTGATTATGATGTGACAATAGGGCGTTGCCCATAAAAGCTGGTACCTAGTTTTCTCAACGATTAGCCCAAAATTAAAAAAAGTAGCTAATAAAAGGTCTTAAATTTCGTCCTGAGTAAGTTCATACCTAAATCAACTGTTAGTTGTTAGTATTCTCCAAAATCAGAGCGTGACAGACAGACAAACAGACAGACAAACAGACAGGATGACTACTATAACCCTCTTGTGCATGCGCGCTGAGGGTTAATAATGGCTAAGACACCATTGTGGATCAATATTTGTACAAACTTACGTTTACATGTAAAGAAAATGGTAAATAAGATGTTGATTAGTTAGCTATTTCATGTGGCAAAGAGCCTCTTCGTATCTGTATAAATTTATTTCTTGCAGGGATGGCATATTTAGTCATTTTATCAGTCGGGTCCAGGAGAAGTTACATATTGTGATCTGTATGAGTCCAGTAGGAGATTCTTTCAGGTCACGCTGCAGAATGTTCCCTTCTTTAGTCAACTGCTGCACCATTGATTGGTTTACTGTTTGGCCCAGAGAAGCTCTTCTTTCAGTAGCTCTATCATTTTTTGAAAATGTTGATATTGGAGATGATTCTATTAAGGTGAGTAAGCTACTTTTATTGGTTTGTGCTGAAAAATTACATTTTGGAAAAAAAATTATTTTAATAATTTATACTTTAGAGTTCTATATCTGAGATGTGTGTTGAGATTCACACCAGTGTAAGTGAGATGTCTGAAGTATTTTATGAAGAGCTCAGGAGGCGTAACTATACCACACCAACCAGCTACCTGGAACTTATCAATTTATACATCAGCATGTTGCAAACAAAAAGAAGGTATGGAACATGAAAAAGCTTTTAAGGCACATTTTATATACAAATATTTAACTGACATAATACAGTTTCCATGAAATAATCTTTTATGTTTGCAGACAATTGGTGTTAGCTCGAGACAGGATTAGCACTGGTCTTCACAAATTGCTGGAGACTAATGAGCTTGTAGTAGGCATGGAGGTAAGTATATATTTGTCAGTAAAGTAGCATGATTATTGTGGGGTCCTCAGGTTAGAAAGTTATTAGACAAACAACCTAAGGGGTATGTTTTCCACTGCCACCAGGTCTATCCTCGTCCAGTAGCTATGGCGCCCAGCTCCCCAGTAGTTGGAAGGATAATAGGTTTAAATATTATCTCACAACACTGAACACACATGTACAGGAATATTACAAAACAGACCCAGAGCTGTAGAGGCTCTGGCTATATAAAGCTGACACACAACTTAATTAAACCAGCTAACTGTATGCATTTGATTGGGCAATCCATTGGCCAATCAGATTCCTGATCCCAGAAAGCCCACTCAAATGCACACACATATATCTACTGACTAGCAGGCACAATCCTGCTCACACACACACAATGACAATTGTTCATTGTTCCACACATCCAGTCAGCCAAGGCCGGGCTCCACAATTATTATTAGAAATAATTCTGCAATAACGATGCTATTTGTGCTTCCTCAGTCGTTAATATTTTTCTTTGTCATTTTTTATTTGCCAGCATAGACATCAACTCTAAACACTATTTAAGTTTAAAAATGGGTACTATTAAAATTCCTTTAATAAATGATAAAAATGAAGAAAATTTAACTTATTTTTCACTTCACATTGCTGTTGTTTTTTCATAAATAAAATATCAAAAAAACATTTAAATATGCACTGATGAGGTGAGAGAGAAAATATTGAAGATAAGAATTAGTCCAACCAATTAAGAAATGCTTCTGCCACCACTGTAATGCACATACTTAACTATTTGATTGAACACAATAATTCAAGGTTATAAGATCAATTATTAATTTACTTGTAAATAGGCAGAATTAACAGCACTGGCTCCTGAACTTGAGAAGAAATCTAAGCAGACAGAGGAGCTGATGGTAACTTTGACTAAGGACCAGCAAAGTGCAGCAGAAGTGAAGGCTGTAGTGGTTAAAGAAGAGGCAATTGCAAACAAAAAGGCAGAGGAAACAAGAATCATAGCGAAGGATGCCCAAAAGGACCTTGACCAGGCTTTACCTGCTCTCAAGGCTGCTAACAAGGTATATATATATATATATATATAGCACCAGTCTTCTTATTAGCCTGTTATGGTAAGGTCATGTCAGGTTATGTCACCCAAACTGAAAGCTGATTATTACATAACATAATGAGCTGGCTTCTTGCAAATATTTATTTCACACAATTGTAGTTGTTAATGAGTGATATCAAATATTTAGAAATTTAAATACTGTGAATATCAATCTTTGCTACTTTAGGCACTTTAATGTATATTTTAATTGTTGGTTTTATTATGATTGTTGAATAATATATTTTGAGGATTTAGTACTCACCTAAATATTACTGGAAGTTTCTAGTGTGGTTCTGGTTTACAGTGTTATTTTGAACATATAGTATGCTACCATTGAAAAAAAAAGGATGACCTAATTTGATTTGACACCTTTTGTCCAGGCACTCGATGCCCTCGACAAAACCGACATAGCTGAAGTGCGTGTGTTCAGCAACCCCCCTGAACTGGTTGCCACAGTGATGGAGGCTATTTGCCTGTTATTCAAGGTTCGCCCAGACTGGGCTAGTGCCAAATCTTTGCTTGGAGATGCTGGACTCATGAAGAAGATGATTGACTATGACAAGGTTAATTTGTTTATAATTTATTACGTATTGATAATAAAGATTGTCACAATTTGTGTAGGACAAAATTCCAGATTCTTTGCTCAAGAAGCTTAAGAAATACATTGACAACCCCAAATTTCTTCCTGAAATTGTGGAGAAAACATCTAAAGCTTGCAAGTCAATGTGCCTATGGGTTAGAGCTATGTACTTATATGCTGAAGTTGTCAAAACTGTTGAGCCTAAACGTGCCAAGTGAGTTAAATAGAAATACCAATATGAATACTTAGTAATACGAGGATATCAGTGAACTCTATGTGACCACAAATATGAGTGATAAAGTACTACCAGATAAAGCATACTATTCTGCATACTATCCTGCTGTGAATGTTCTGAAAGTGTGAGAAACATTCAAAATAAGTATAGAATAG
>WLWD01004569.1_pt1 | contig 29158 bp, 11 predicted proteins | sample 6712731 | NCBI WGS metagenome assembly WLWD01 (sample SAMN12718690, study PRJNA576275) | sponge metagenome | isolation source: marine sponge | host: Mycale hentscheli | place: New Zealand: South Island, Marlborough, Capsize Point | collected 2014-11-01
GGTGGATTTAGTGCACAAAGGTGGATTTAGTGCACAAAGGTGGATTTAGTGCACAAAGCCCTCGGGCCTACGGCCCTTGGGCTTCAGTGCACTAAATGCACCAGTACCCAAGCGCTTATGCTCTAACTATTACTTAGTCTCCCAAATTTGCAGAATTTTTTTCACGCAAACTCTGTCCTACAGTGTGCATATTGACAAGTTTCTTATTTTGCCTAATCCACGCTTGCAAGATGTTGCAAAACTTTATAGCATTGCTCGACCCATTTTTGCACTCAGCTATAATATGCTCTGGTAAAAACAGCATTATTCCTACTTCCTCCCACTTATGTGAACATTCAGATAAAATTGAAGCCAGAACAGGAACATGGCAGTCAGAAAAGGTAATCTCCCTGGCCCTGGCATACCCAGATTCATCCTGTTCCTGCATACCAATCTCAATAGCCAAACTTAAGAGAGCTGAACTTTCAAATTGACTGAGCAAATCTAAAAAAGCTTTCCATTGATTATGGGTTAAGTGGTCAGGAATTTTATTCAAATTTTTTTTAACTATCAAATATTTATCGACCAGGTCATAGTTCAGAGAACTAAGGGAATAGAAGGAAGAATCAGACACTATGTTCAACATGCAAAATCCATTTATGAAAATCTCCAGCTCAGTTATCGACAGTAAGACACACAGTAATTCCTTTTTGTATTTAAGTACCTCAATATTGACTGGTCTTGTCGGGAATGTGATGTCCGGCAAGTCAAGGGAGTCAACTTCTCCGTAGGAGTCAACCTCTTCGTCGGAGTCCCAGTCCATGTCATCCGGGTTATCCGACAATGACTTGAAATCAGAATCGTCAATACGATTCAATACCTCACCGGTGGGCGACGCGAATAAACTGCTTAGTCTTGAATTGGGATAATGCTTAGACATGATTATCTTGAAGTATTTGTACTAAAAATATAGCTTTTACACACACTCAGTCAATACTTTTATTTATTTTGACAGCCTCTCGCGAAGTAATCCTCTCACATGATCTTAACGTATCGTTTTCCCGTAAAAAAAAAAAAAAAAAGTCGAACTTCCAAGATTACATTACATGCCAACTGATAGCTATTTAACTAGTGATGTGCTTGAGACAAATGGCGAGCGAGCCTGCCTAGTTAGGTTACATAAAACTATCCACCACTGGTGTCACCTGGTTTTGCCTCCCTTGTTATGGAGAATTCTCTGTAAGATTCTGTCAAACTTAAAAAATTATTCCTTGACAAGGTATCATTAGCTAGTAGGTATGATTGGTTAGTATTTATCATGCTTTCATCAATTTTACATAATTTATTTACTAATAGCTATGTCAATTTTTTTATTATATTATAGATAATATAACAATACATGTAATTAATTCCATCTATCCAAGTTGCAATATAATATTAACAATTTAAATTATATTGTCTAATGATATAACAAGCAGAAATAAAAAGTTCTGAATGATGATTGTTTGTTTGAAATAAAAATCACAGTATACAAAATGTATAATTTTTGTCATACCCTAACTGTATAATAAAAAAAAAAAAAAAAAAACAATGTTGAAGTGTATGAACCTGCCTACAAATAACTAGCTTGCACTTCTGTAGTTGGTAATGGTCGTCAAACTAGTGAAATTGCCTGGTGAGAATTGATAATTGTGTGCCTAACTGGTGCTGATATAGAGGTAGGTGTGCATGTAGTAGATAGATCGGGGAGGGGGACACTTCTCCCTTAAGCTTACTAGCTTCCACCCCAAATTTTTTAGTTCCCCCTGTATTTGTATGCTGATGTGCAGTATGTTGTAAGAATGATCCTGAAATTACAGCATTTAGCTCAAATACTCTTCCATGATTTGAAGGAAAACATTTCTTGTCTTCTCTTAGTATTACATATAAAGGACAATGGCAGGGTTGGGGTCAAATACTTGAGTACTAGTATTTAAAGCTACTTTTTGGAGTATTTGTATTGTATTTTTAGATTAAAAAATGTGGAAGTGTTTATATTTTAATTCATGGTGATGAAATAAATTATAATGATCTCCTGGGACATTTGTTCTACATAATTTCTTTCTCAGCCTCATTAGATGTATTCTCTCTGTTTCACAGGCTGGGTAGGTAGGCAAAAGCTTCGGCCATAATGAAGCGTAATGAGTTTATTTTCCCAGCACGATGTTTATACTACACAACACTGAGGCAACAGTTGTGCACTATAAAATACACTTTTATCTTGTACTATTACTAATGGTACAAAGGTAGCATAAATTGGCACAATTCAGGACGCGATAGGTGCATGATTGCAGCAGTGACAAATAGCATTACATGTAGGTAAAGCTAAAGGCATATTGAGGACATCGCTACTGAGCGTGCTCAACCATCATCATGCCCACAACCTCCACATAAGAATATGAAACTTTTTGTTTATATTTTGCTTATAGCAGACTGAGTTAGTAGCTTCTCTGCAGTTGATGCACACAATGGTGAATACCTTCAAGCACCATGGCTACCATAAAGGTTAATCTACCATAAAGGATAATCCTCTTCTGTTTTTTTTATAATAAAATGTCCCACATCTGCAAAACTGTGTGTGTTTTTATTTTTTATTTATTTATGCATCCAGTATCCTCTGTGTTAGTTGAAAGATTTCTTAAACCCCTTTACCAGACGTAATTAAAACAAACTGGGCTTTTTTAGTAGCTGTGAGTGCTTGTTGTCAATAGATACTGGTAATTCAGATAGTCAGAATGACATATATTAGGGACTACAGAAAATACTGGTACTCTGTAAATTGTGGTAAGAAAGTGGTTCTGTGTTTGTTAGCTAAAGTGTATAATGGTCACAATGACTACATACTTAGCTATAAATTCAGAAATGGACTGATAGATTATTTTGAAGTGTTTGTGAGATTAATAATGAACATATAACAGGTAAGAAAACTTGCCGATCAACATAATGCACGCACTAACTAATGCTGATTGTCTATGTTTATCATTATGAAGTTATGGGTGTATCCTATAATTGGACTATATATATGGACTGATAGATTCTTTTGAAGTGTTTTGTTTGTGCACTGGCTCACTCGCCCTTTGTGCTCAAGCACATCACTATAGTATGTCCAAGTTGAGTTGGCCGCAAGAAAAACTTGAATAACTTTAGAACGGAAGCAGCTACGCATCCGGGGTTTGCACCAGTGGAAAGCTCGCACCGAAACGGTTAAAATTATTACCTCAGTATACTCCAAAACCAGAGAGAAAGTGCTATTTCAAAACTCAATACAAAAGTCTATGGGAATAGAAAAAACCCACAGGTTTCCCGCTCAAAATGCGCCCGCTTTTAGCCACGCGGTATGGCTCAATTGATCACGCGGATAGTCTCCATTAAGAATTTTGTAAACTAGTGGTGTGCTTGAGCACAAATGGCAAGCGAGTCTTAAATTACACTATTGTTAAATGATTGATTTTAACAACTAACACTCAAGCTACTAAAATAAAGTAGAGTTTTTAAATAAAGTATATGCGGTAAAGGGGATTCAATGCCATAGTAACCGCTCCCCGCAACTATTAGAATTGAAAAAGAAGCAACAAAATCAAGTCACGTTATTTAAATTTTCTTTGTGATATTCTTAATAGTAGTTGTAAGTTGTAACACACAATACTTTCACACAACTGAACATACCTACGCAAGACTTACCTTCGTGGTTCGTCTAGTGGACAATGAATTTTCATGTAAATGCTGTTGAGTAGGGCTTATAACTGTGACAAATAGCGTATTACCTTACCACTGCCACTAACTCGAATAGAAATGGAGCTCCCATAAGTTTTTGCGTTTTAACTGCACCCGCAAACAATTCAAAGCAGTAAACAATTCAATTTCTAAGATGATACGGGTAATGGTCACTAAACCGGAGGATTCTGTTTAGTGAAGTTTGGGACGGGATTGAACGTTGAGCGAACACAAAAATACGGAGGGTCAAAGTACAAAATGACATACGTACGTCCAAACATATATATAAACTAGTGGTGTGCTTGAGCACAAATGGCGAGCGAGCCTGATAGTTAGGTAACATAAAAATGTTACTATTTTTAGCTTACTTCATGCAAACACTATAATAGCAGTTATGACATTTGATTTCAGCAAACAAATACAAAATCACCTATCTTACCTGATTAATGGTAAACTTTTGTAGTATCAAACATTCAACCAGTTGATAATCTCAATCACCAATAACTTGAACAAGCTCCAGCTACGATAAAAAATAAACCAGTGTTATTATTTGTAATTTTAGCCAACAAATATGGATTTACTACTTACATCATTCTTGAGTATTGATAACTTCTGTAGTATCAAATTGAAGTTACTTTGACCATCTGAAATACCTTGAATTCTTGACAACAAGCTCTCACCTACAAAAACAAAAGACAATCAATTTTAGCACACAAATACAAAAATTACTTTCTTACCTCATTTTCTTGAGCAGTGGTAACTTTTGTAGTACCAAATTTGAGTCATTCTGACTATTTGAATTTACCAGTCACTGTTGACAACAAGCTCTTAGCTACAAAAAAGAAAGGCCAGAGCTATTTTTGCATATTTAGCTAACAAATATGGAATTATTCTGACTACCAATGACTCTTGACAACCAAGCGGCACTCCGTATCCCCCCCCCTAAAACGGCGAAGTTTTGAATTTATATCTGGTAAAGGCATTTCAATGCCTAGTAACAGGTCGCAGCAACTTTTTGTTTCTTGAAAAGCAAGCGTTTTCGCAGGAATTTTCTCACACTTCTGCGCTTAAGTATAAAGTAAGGCTTGCTTAATGCTGTAGTTTAAGAATAAACTGTGGTCAAGCCTAAAAAGACGTGTTTTTTAAGAGAAAAAAGTTCCCCGCGCGCAGTTTAGGGGCATACGTACCATCCTTACACACATATAATACATACTAGTGGTGCGCTCGAATAGCGCAAATGCATGGCGAGCGAGCAGACTCTTTTTACAGAATAATAGGACAGAAATTACATCTAACTGTAGTGCACAGTGTAACCCTTTCCATTCTCAGTTAGCATCAGAGAATCTAAAGTCTCTGATCCCAGACTAAGGAAGTGGACCCCATGCATTGTAGTAACAATAACAGAATTACCAGAATAAACTTCGAAAGCAATGGCAAAGAAGCATAGCTTGACAAAGACTTCACAATTGTTTCAAGAAGAGAGTAGCTATAAACTTTTTGGTTGAAACAAAGTTGCGTAGGCAGTGCAGCATGATTCTCCGCGCTTGTTAATTAAAAAATACTGGAACTGTGAACGCTTTACCTAACTTACGTAATTAGAAGCGCGGGCGAAATTTTTTGACGTACGCATACATACATATATATATCTGAAATCTCAATTGAACACGACTGATAGTCAGCTTCGCTCGCTTCGCTCGCTCGCCGATAAACAAACATCCCCGATTTTCAATTGTGTTATGTTACCCCTGTAAAGTGTGTCTCGCTCGCTCGCCAATTAGAAGCGCGGGCGAAATATTTTGACGTACTACATACCTATATATACTTATATCTGAAATCTCAATTGAACACGACTGAGAGTCAGCTTCGCTCTCTTCGCTCGCTCGCTGAACTACGTACTTGGCGAGCGAATCCAGTAAAATTCAGTATTTTGGGTGGGGTCCAGTCCTGATATTTAAAGTAGGAATCTAAGTAGCGTAGGGAGGCCTCCATTCTTGAAGACAGTGGCAGGAAAAGATTATGCATGGCGGAAGGTCAGCCTCAACTTCGTAAGGAGGTGAGCGCCCGTAGCTACTGAGTTGGTTTTCTAGGAGTATTGGCTAGCTACCAAATTATGGTTTGTTCACTAAAACCAGTTTTGTCTACCATATCAGTGTTTGCTAATTTATTAGATCCAGTATTTATGTAGTTGCTGAATTCATTATTAGATCCAGTGTCTATTTATCTAATTATACTAGATTTAGTGTTTGCTCATCTAATCAGACAAAGTGAGAGGAGCTATGTTAGACACCAGTACAAATAAGCAGCATAGACTTAAAATGTTTGATTCATTTGACAAAAACTAAGCTTCTACTTTGTCTTTTTTATCAATCCAATCCATTAATTGAATGAATGAGTGGGTGTGATCAAGTGGATTTGGTTATAATGGTTGCACCAACTCAATTTCTCTTCCTACTCCTCAGTCCACTGGTGTTTTTTGTACAATTCATTAGCTCTAATTGGAACACACACACACCATCTGTTCTTTTTGTAAACATTGACAAATGTACATCCTTGCTTGATACATTCTTTGTGCAGCCATATTTAGACATTTGCAGAACTGAAGCTTCTTTCAATTGTACTATTTTGTTACTTGTATTGTAAGAGTGAGCTTGCCACCAACCTTGATAGTAGTATCAGAGTAGAACTCTTTCCCAACTGCATCCAAGTGTAGGTCAGGACAACAGACCTCAATCAGTAAACTCTAGACAAAATAAGTCAACTAAACCACAAGTGGTTTTATTGTTGTTGTTTTTTTTGTTTTTTTTTTTTTGTTTTTTTTTTGTAGTTAAGGGTTCAATTAAGTCTCTTGTGCAAGCATTGCTTGTGATAGCTCCTTAAAATGATTTTCTAGTTTTGTGCCACAGTGAGGGCAAGTGATTTAAGTCAAAACTAAGGTGTGGGCAAAAACTACATTTCAATAAATCCAAATAGAAAAATAGTTGAGAATAAATTTTTTTTTATTTTTTTTTATTTGCAATAGTGGACATGTTTTGTGCATATTTTAAACCTCTCTTTACTTTCCAGTCTGTGGTGCCTTTTATGAGCATGCCCAGACATGAGTTCCCTCTCTCTTTTTTTTTCCTCCAGATGCTGGTGCCTTATGAGCGTGCTCAGACATGACTTTCCCTCTTTTTTTCAGATGCTGGTGCCTTTTATGAGCATGCTCAGACTTGACTTTTCCCCCTTTTTTTCAGATGCTGGTTGATGCCTTCATGAGCATGCTCAGACATGAGTTTCCCTCTCTTTTTTTTATTTGCTGGTGCATTTTTATGAGAGGACTCTCATACATTGCTTTCCCTCGTTTTTTTCCTATAGTTTGTAATTGTCTATTTTACTTTTGCTATTTGAAGTCTAGTTTGTTCCAGAAATACAGTAAGTTGTGTATTTATATTGTTGTGCTTGTTATTTACAGTTTCTTACAGTGTTTATAAAAATTGTATGCTTGTGTATTTTAATGTTGTATGTTTGTATTTAATGTATGTTTACGTGTTGGCAATTTTTATATACATGTAGTAGCACATTGACTATCCTAAGCAAATTCCAAACAGTCATAGAATGAGAGTAAGCAGCTTTTTCTTCAGCATTTTGTTACTGTATTATCCTCTCTTTTATCTTTGCACTCACCGGCTGTTATGCTAAATTGAATTCAAAACTTTTTCTGGTGCCTACTGTAGATTAATTGAACACAGAAAAAAAAACTTTTCTTTTCTGTATGTTTGAGTGTTTTTTCCTATTTCAGTAATGTTGCTAACTAACGATTTTTAATATCACATTATGTTTATGTATCGAAGCATTGTGTAAGAAAGTGTGTGTTTGTGTGTTTGTATGTTATAGAGTTAGTATTGTTCCATTTCTCTATAGTATATGTGTTTATCTACAGTTTATAAAGTTTATATTTATATGGCATATGCATTGCTTATATTATAGTAATCAATGTGTTTGCGTGTTTGTTTTTAATATGTATTTGTTTATCAAATATTAAGTTTGTTTGTGTGTTTGTATGCATTAGTCTCTTGTAAAAGTAATTTTTTGTTTGTTTGCTTGTAATTTAAATATATATTTTTTATTTATTTGTATTTAGAGAGATTTCCATCCTCAAGCCTCACTTCACTGGGAGCACTGCCATACCTGGAGTAAGTATGTCGAGCCTGTACAATGTGCAGTACTACAGAATACAGTAATACTACTGGATAGTTATTATCACAGACTTCACATCTCTACTGACCTTCACTCATGGACTACTACTCGTGCACCATATAGAGGTTCGTCCCTAACTACCTACCAGTCTAAGTTTGTATTGGTTGGTGGGTGGGATCCCTCCACTGGCAAACCCACTAACTCTCTGTTGACTAGTACTACTGGTCTAGACTGGAAGCCATCGCTACGTGCCATGCCTACTAGTCGCTACTGGGCATCATCAGTTAGTGGAGGATCACCAGAGATCCTGGTCGTGGCTGGTGGGTGTGTCTCAGATGACGAGAAGTTGGACGTAGTGGAAGTTCTACTCAACAACCATTGGACGACTGCAGACTCACTTCCTTCTTCATGCAGTGACATGCGATCAACATTCCATGAAGGCAACTTCTACTTCACAGGAGGAGCTGGGGACAAGAGAGAGATTCTATTTATATGTAGCTTAGAGTCTCTCATAGCATCTGCTAGTAATGGCAGGACAACTCCACTAACAATATGGAGGACAGTAACCACGCCTACTCGCACCTACGCTATCGCCTCTTCCTTATCGAATCTAATTGGCATGGATGCATATTCTATAGTTAGAATTTATTCCAACAAGACAGAGAAGTGGATTGAGACTACTAGTGAGGGAGATGGACCAGGTCATCAGTATAATTATGGAATGATAGCTACTGCAGTCTTGTCTACTGGACAGTTACTAATTGCTATTAAAGATGGAGTGTATAAAGGAACTCTGTCAGGTTAGTGTATGCAAATAGCAGCTTCTCTCTAGAAGAAAGTATGATATGTAATTATTAGCTGAGAATGTCTGAGCTAAATTGCAGCTGGTGCACTGGCAGCTGCTTCTACTGGAGTAGAGCTCCAGAGGCTATAAAACCAGCTGCCCATACTCCTATTGCTGGAGCCAGCAGAGGGTAGAAGCATAGGAGTGTGTGGGTTATTGTAGAGTAAAAGCTGTGTGACTATATCACTTGTAATTATAGGGCCACTGTAAACTCATAGCTTTAGGAGCAACAATCAAGTGCTGCTTCATCAGCTAGAAGTCACTACAAAAGGCACCAAAGCACAGGAGTGTGTGAGCTATTACCAGTGTGAATAAATAAAAGTTGTGTCAAGAGTCATTAGTGCATATGCAATAGGAGAGTTACATAGTTTAAGAAAGGGGACATTTTCTTTGGAAACCACTTCATTTGAGCAAGAAATCCCAGTGTCTGTATCAAGTTTTGTGTTCATTGAAGTAGTTCTATTTACTATCAGTTCTCCAAAAAATGGACTTATTTTTTTATTTTATGTGATAGATGACTACAAGTATGAAGAAGCATACAAACACTTCATTGTTTCCAAGGAGGTTCTGGAGCTTCTGTCTTTAAAGCTTATGTTTCTTGGTCCACCACGACAAGGCAAGACTACAACTCGCCGTCGTGTTACAAAAGAGATCATAGATCTTATGTCAGCCAAAGAAGAGGAACAGATCCATGGCAGCACAGGCACAGTGGAGTGTTGTTCTAATATGCTAGTCCAAGGCACGTCTGATACAACTACAGCAGATAAGGGAACAAACTGGACCATTGTACAGAATCTCACTGAGGAAGCATCTCTACTCCTTCATAGTCTTAGAAAAGGTCTGGAGACTAAGTTCACTTCTGAGGCTGCAGCTCGTCCCAGTGGAGATATTGCAATGATGGCAGAGGTCAGTCAGGCTAGCAGTACAGAGCAGTCTCACCTTGTGGAAAAACCACCACAACCAACATTGAAACAGTCCAGACAAAAGAAATCCTCTCCTCACTCACCAACACATGTCCAACTAGCTGATGAGGTGGTAACATCACAAGATTATTCTGAAATAGCTGCCATATACGAGAGAGTTTCAAGGCAACCACAGTTTGCAGAAAATATGAAGCATTCTTTCAAAGCTTTCTTGAGAATGGAGGACACTGGAGGGCAGCCTGAGCTGATGGACATGCTACCAGCACTCACCATAGGACCTGGCCTCTACTTGCTGTTCTTTAGCTACAAGTTCAAGTTAGACGAGGAGTATTGAGTCTTTTATCAGAGAGCTTCAGGAGAGACAACTGCACCAGAGAACTCTGAGTTTACTCTGCAAGAGATGCTTTTGCGTACCCTGGCCAGTGTATCTTGTTTCAGTTCCTCCGCCCATCTTCAACCTCTACCAGGAGCAGACAACTCGCCCATCATTGGTGAGATACTCGAGTCCTCCAAGTCAGTAGTGTATATAGTGGGTACTCACAAAGACCAAGTTTCTGAGGAAGACATCGCTACAGTCGACTCACAGCTTCAAAAGGTGGTTCAAGACACAGACTTCTACGAAAATGGCATAGTGCAGTTCTGCTCACAAGACAAGCTTGTCGTTTCTTTGGACAACATGAAAGGCGGAGTAGAAGAAATCCATCACTTGCATCAGCTACTGGAAAATGCCATGGAAAAATACTTTAAGAAGCTGAAGATTCCAGCTGTGTGGCTTCTGTTCAGCTTGTGTCTTCGCATGAGAGACGTGAGGACAGTCAACATGGAGACCTGCTTGGCCTTGTCCAATGCCTTCAATATGACACCCTATGAGACTAAAGTAGCTCTGTGGTTTCTTCACCACCATGCTGGTGTTCTGATGTACTTCCCCAGCGTGCCTGGTTTGGAAGACCTGGTCATCATAGACATCCAGGTAGTGTATGACAGTATCACTGGTGTCATTCTCAAAGCCATGAGCTTTGATAGCGTAGGTCAGGCTAAAGCCAAGAGATTCAGGAAGACAGGTCGATTCACTATGAAAGATTTGAAATCAGCTACAGCTGACATTTCAGGAGGTGTCATTCCACCAGAGCAGCTGGTAGCCTTGCTTGCATATCTTCACATTATAGCTGAGATTGTGTCAGTTGAATATTCTAAGTCAGTCTTAGAAGAAGAGAAAGAGTACATCATACCTTGTGTGTTAGAAAACACGAGTGCAAAGGAACTTGACCTATTCCACAAAGAATCCTGTAGGTCATGTTTGGTGGAGCCTCTCTTGATGTACTTCAGTAGTGGGTTTACTCCTATGGGACTCTTTTCTGCTTCCACGGCTTGTCTCGTATCTAACAAGTCCTTCACTTTCATCAGAGAAGGTGTCAAGAAAAACATAGTGACCTTTTTGTATGGATCCAATTTACTTCGTGTAACATTCGTATCTCGATCTAAATATTTTGAAGTGGTAGTTTCAGGTGATCCTACATTCCAAGACTCCATTCACCATGAATGTTCTGCTCTAAAACAAGAAATAGAGGACACTCTAAAGAAGGCCAGTTCCAGAATGAACTACAACAGCTACATGGACTACCAGTTTGCCTTTGACTGTCGTTCACATGAAGGAGGGAATCATCTCGGGGTCGTTGATGGAGTGCACTCTGTCCCCAAAGTCATGAAATGTCTCTTCAATCCAGACAACCCACAAGCAGCTGTACTCACCAATAGACACCTCATTTGGTATGGACAGGTATGTAGAAATAGACTATGTATTCTGACATACTAACTCTCATTTATTTTGTATTAGAAATACGAAAAGAAAGATCCTGCAGTAGAAATCTCTGAATGTAAGTCAAGTTATTTGTATTTATCTAGTATTATTGAAAATGTTTTATTATTAGGCAGCAACAACTTGAGTATATTTCTGAGAGTGTATCCTGACTTGGTCCACTCAGTGACGCCTTGTGTTATGACAGTAGCTGATCACTGCTACAGTATTGGACTCGTATCACGTTATACCTACAAACAACTTTGTCAGCGTAGAGACCTGATTGACGAAGACAGAGCAAGGAATCTGTTAGACAACATTCGTGAAGTCTTTTCATCTGAACACGCAGCTCTCAAGGAGTTTGTTACTGTATTGTACCAAACAGGGGAATGTAAGTATGTGGCAGATAAAATACAGCAACAGCTCCAGTAAGTATATTGTTATTGTTGTAGCATTTGTGTTATTGTTGTTTTTGTAATAGAATTGTGGATTGAATTTTGCCAACACTACTTGGACATACATTTGAAAACACTCATTCTATTGCATTTTTCACGTTTTATATATCGCAGTTGATAATGTATCCCATTTTTCAAAATTGGACATTCAATTTGACATTGTCAAAGTTTTAATTTTTGTTGCAGCTGTAAATTTTCATTAAAATATTAAAAATATAAAATATTATAAGCCATATAGAATATCATACAAAGGTAGCTAGTGTATGTTTTCAAGTGGTTTGAACTTAGTAACTAAATGGTTGCCCACACAACTTGAGTATATTTCTGTATCCTGACTTGGTCCACTCAGTGATGAGGTCAACTTTTGGACTGGATGACACAGGTGAGGCCAGAATTCCTCTGAATAACATCCATACAGACTTGTTGTCTACACTGTGGTATGTTTACTTATGTTTGTGTGTGCAATTCCTTGTGGCTGGATAATTTCTATCCTTCATTCTTTATAAGTTTTACTGGGTGTGGCATGTATTACAGTAAAACTTCAATATGACCTCAATAAGCGACTAACCTCCAAATCATGCGCCCACCCCTGATTGCAGCTACCTCTCATTACTCCCTCCAACTATTTGTCAAATCCTGAGTCTATTTATACTTGCAAATTGTAGTTAGACCTATTTAATTAGCTTCACAACTTCACAGCAGCATTTGGTAAAGGGAGTATCTACATAATACTAACACTGGAAAAGCGCTATATATTAGTACTCCATGTGTTGTAATTCTCCAAGAGAATTAGAATTGCTACTTTACATGTAAGTATGCATTGCTAAAAAACAAAACAATAGTTGAAAATATGACTGGAAATTCATAGACAATCTTTGCTAAATGCAAGATCATGTCAACCAAACCTACGTGTATTATATATGAAAAAAAATTAACAACACGTCAACTGAGAATCTTCTAATACAACTATTGCTATGTCTTATGATTTGAGTTGATTTTTTACAGTCTGAAGTGAACTTAGTATAATAATACAGGGCATTTTGCTACATGGGAGAGACTTAGTATGGATGTTAAAGTTAGGAAACCAAATCAAATTAAAAGAAAAATTCTAAAGAAATAACATAGAATCTTTAAGGAGCATAATATTTGGTTTTGTTTGGAATTTCTATACAGCTCAAATTACTTCAAAATTTGTTTTATTATTAGATATAAATATGACAGTCAAGTATTTATTACAAATTTTAATCTTTAGCCAACTTCAATATTCCTTGAGTTCATACACATACACACACACAACAAGAACAACAACAACATCAAATTTTTAACTAGTACACTCAAAAGTTTTATGGCTTGCATAACAACCCACAGTTTAAATACACTTCAAAAGTTTAGAATATTCTTTAGAAAATTATTATGAAGAAACATCCAGCCATTAATATGCAGTTGTAAAGGAAACTAATTCATTTATCTTCTACAGCTAACAGCTGCTTTTAGGAGCACCTAGGTACATAACAGCACATGGTCACATGGTCACATAGTGAATGAGTGATAACTTGGTTTCTTACAGCACCACAATTAATTTATCTTCACATAAACACAAATTCACACCACTATCACACCACACACTGCACATATACACACACACACACCACACACATGTAGACACACCCCATGTGGTGTGTGTATACAATATGTACTTACACAAATACTCTCTTTTCTAAACTAAAATTATTACTATTTCTTAATGAAACAAGCTCACCCAGTCTATTCATCACATAGCTGCAATTTGGGCAACATTCTCAAACAGCTGCAATTTGGGAGCTTCATCATGACCTCTCATGCAGAATGACCTCTAGACTGACCTTACTATAATTAGCTGAACATTTACTGCTCACACTAGAAAGACACAAACACATACACACAAACAACTCTCTAATTTTGTCCTCTCTCCCAACAAAAAATGAAATAAAACAAAAATAATAGCTACATGTTCAAGGAAAAAATATGGGCATAATTTTAATTAGAAGATGCAATAATAATGAAATTTCTACCACAGACCACTAAAATTGTCCTCTCACATCTAGAATGAGAGTACATGTATACGTGTTGTTACACAACAAGCAATCCTAACCCACTTATTCATTCCCCCTAATTCTGACCCTATAGCCACTGAAATGACAACTATGCTGTGATTGTTTCATCCTTATTCATCAGTATGTTATAATCACTATGAAGTCATGGGTGACAGTGGACTATAAGTTATAGTTATAAACCAAAATTGAGGTTTGTATGCGATTTATAAATCGAAATACAAACCTAATAATTTTGGTTTATAACTATTTTATAGCCAGAACATAAACAACGAGCAAAGTATAGCGTTAGCTATCTTAGTAATTGTATTAAAGTACCCAAACTCTTCATTATTCCATTTTGCTTTGATCTGCCTTCTACCATAATTATGGTTGCTAAGAACTATATCAGACTTTTCCCCGCTAATACATTTTCTTACGAGCATACCAGACTGTATCAGATTTATAGTTCTTAACGACAAGCGCGGTCGCTCGGGTAACGGGCTATAATAACTTATATAATAATGTAACACTAAATCATTATAGGATACACCCATAACTTCATAATGATAAACAATCAGCATTAGTTAGTGTGTGCATTTTTATGTTGATCGGCAAGTTTTCTTACCTGTTATTATGTTCATTATTAATCTTGATGTCTAGTCGAAAAAACAGTTCAAATCATCACACATACACACTCTCCTCCTACATACTGAAATATCATCATACACATACACACTCTCCTCCTACACATTGAAATATCATCACATACACTTCTATAATATTTAGTAGTAATATTAAAAATTTTTTTGCAGAGGAAGTTCATACACTGTCAGATAGCAGATGAACAGAATTATGAATAATTAAGCTATCCAACTTCTTTGTGAAGTCAAATCTGGGATTTGTTGATTGACAAGAATACAGCTTTGTAATGGTGAAAACCCTGGATGAGTAGCTGTTTTGGTTCAAAAGATATTCAAGTTATTTTCTGGCCAACTCAACTTGTACAGACTATAGACCTAACCTCAGGTTTATCTAGCAGTTGCTTCATTGTGAGAGGTGGTGTTATTACCACAAACCCAGTGATATCACCAAATAAGGTCATACTGGAACTGGAGTAAAGTACACTATAATAACAATAACAGAAAAATAATAATCTCAGGCATTGCTAGTTCTGTTTTAAATGTATTTTATTCCAACTACACCTTTATCCCAAACTATTAAACCCTCAACTATGACCATAACCTCCTTTTTCTATTTCCAGCTAATTCAACTCTAGCTACACTGCTTGCCTCTAAGTTAAGTTAAACTTACCCCCCCCCCCCCGCCCCCTCTATAACCACTGAGCTAACTAGTAGCTGAAACCAGGGTTCCTGAGTTCAAATTCCCAGCAACAATTAAGATTTTTTTTTTTCACATTTTTTCCTTGCTTTTTCCCAGACCCCTTAAGTAAGAAAGTTTTAATCTGGTTTGTAGGGTCAGAACTTGATAATTGTGATGATAAAGCCTTTTCAATCCACTAATTCTGGCTCCTCACTGAAAGGGGAGGTATTTCCAGTCGACACCAAAAAGGTGTTCTGACGGCACATAATTGGTGGTCTGTTGAGTACGAGACTGCAGCAAGTGGTACTACTCAACATATAAAGGGAAAATGTGAAGGTCTTGGAAGTCGTGGGTTGTCGTAGCTCATGGAAAAGAGTAGACAAACAGCAAGTCTGATAGCACATGTATTGTGATTTTTACAAATAAAAATATGGCTGCTGGAATGCTAACTGTTCAATTGTCTGTGCACATGTTTTATAGTACTATAGGAACAGAAGCTAAGACTCCATCAAATAGAAGATGAATAAGTCGTGTATGGACTTTGCCAGAAACCTGAAGCTGCTCTGAGACTGTCAGAAATAGAGTTTCAATTAGTACCATTGGTAACGGCAAGTCCGAATTATTTTTAACTATTCTTTGTGCAGACAATAAACTTTTTATATAGTAAATAATTATGTCTGTACTTGCTTTTAAATTATATCTCTTGCTGAATGTCTGAGCAAAAAATAACAATAAAAAATAAAATATTTTTAATTTTCATGTTACCAAACTGGTCATCATAAACTTGGCGGTGAAAGGATTAAATACTAGCAAAATTTATGATTACATGAAATACATGCATTGCTAATACAAAACAGAAACGAAGAGAGGAAAGAGAAAATATGAAAAGTCCCTCAGAAAAGCTACGTACATTCTCTATTATTGCCCTTTCTCTCCAAACAAAAAATAAAATAAAATAATACATGAACAAAGATGTAATAATAATGATATTTCTGGGTATGGTTATAGCTGACCCTTACAAGATATTTACACCTCTACCACAGGCCTAAAATGTGTCACATTGTCTTCTCACATCTAGAATGAGTACATATGTACTTGTTACACAACAAGAAATTCTAACCCACTTATTCATTCCCCCTTTCTGACCCTAATTAAATAACCACTGAAATGACAACTATGCTGTGATTGTTTCATCCTTATTAGGAATCATCAGTATGTTATAATCACTATGAAGTCATGGGTGACAGTGGACTATAATAACTTATATAATAATGTAGCACTAAATAATTATAGGATACACCCATAACTTCATAATGATAAACATAGACAATCAGCATTAGTTAGTGTGTGCATTTATATGTTGATCGGCAAGTTTTCTTACCTGTTATGTGTTCATTATTAATCTCACAACAGGGGCGTCGGAACTACTGCGGCCAGTGCGGCCATGGCCGCACCAATATTTAACAAATTAGGGGGCGTGTTTCTTACCGGGGCTTCCCTTACTAGATCTTGTGGTAGTTATCGGTATGGCTTCAAGTAGTTTGGCGGGGAGTAAATGTCGAGCGCTTTCGAAGATATCCCAGAGACTCCACATTAGCCTTGACCATCCTTTAGCTTTCCAAAGCGATCTTTTGGAAAAACCAACGTAGTCCAAAGATCCTTCCAGCATTGTTGGTTTGCAAAATGGTCGTTTTTGCATTACCAGGAGTCTAATGATGTGTTTTTTTGCCACACATGCTTGAGAATGTTTAAAGAAAATAAAGCTAAGACTGCAACAAAAGCAGAGCAAGCATTTGTAAGTTTTGATTATTGTAGATTCAGTTTATTTTTTGTTTGCAAATCAAAATGTCTTATGTTTGCTTTTGTGTCTACTATCTATGTAGCTATGATAATATATATATTGAAAAAATAATAACTACTTTAATTTAATATGTATAGCTACTTACTAATTAAATCATTTGCATTGTAACATAATTAAAATGGGCTTATACTTGATCGCTGGAGTAACATTAGTGGGTTATTCAATATTCCATTTTTTATTAGGTATGCAAAGGATATTCGAACTGGAAAGATGCCGCTGTTAGGATTCGTAATCATGAGCTTAGTGCTTGCCACTCTATTAATCATATTCAATATTTTAAGTAATGAGTGGGTGTGGTTTAGTAGCCGCACCAATCCAATTTGGCTTCCTACTCCCCTGCACAAACACTTCAAAATAATCTATCAGTCCATTTCTGAATTTATAGCTAAGTATGTAGTCATTGTGACCATTATACACTATAGCTAACAAACACAGAACCACTTTCTTACCTCAATTTACAGAGTACCAGTATTTTCTGTAGTCCCTAATATATGTCATTCTGACTATCTGAATTACCAGTATCTATTGACAACAAGCACTCACAGCTACTAAAAAAGCCAGTTTGTTTTAATTACGTCTGGTAAAGGGGTTCAATACCATAGTAACCATTTGCCATAACATTTTGCAACTTAAGAAATCTTTCAACTAACACAGAGGATACTGGATGCATAAATAAAAATAAAAATAAAAACACACACAGTTTTGCAGATGTGGGACATTTTATTATAAAAAAAACAGAAGAGGATTATCCTTTATGGTAGATTAACCTTTATGGTAGCCATGGTGCTTGAAGGTATTCACCATTGTGTGCATCAACTGCAGAGAAGCTACTAACTCAGTCTGCTATAAGCAAAAACGTTTCATATTCTTATGTGGAGGTTGTGGGCATGATGATGGTTGAGCATGCTCAGTAGCGATGTCCTCAATATGCCTTTAGCTTTACCTACATGTAATGCTATTTGTCATTGCTGCAATCATGCACCTATCACGTCCTGAATTGTGCCAATTTATGCTACCTTTGTACCATTAGTAATAGTACAAGATAAAAGTGTATTTTATAGTGCACAACTGTTGCCTCAGTGTTGTGTAGTATAAACATCGTGCTGGGAAAATAAACTTATTATGATTCATTATGGCCGAAGCTTTTGCCTACCTATTGCTGGCATAAGCTTCGGCCATAATGAATCATAATAGGTTTATTTTCCCAGCACGATGTTTATACAACACATCACCATGAAATAAAATATAAACACTCCACGTTTTTTTATTTAAAAATACAATACAAATACTCCAAAAAGTAGCTTAAAATACTAGTACTCAAGTATTTGACCCCAACCCTGCCATTGTCCTTTTATATAATACTAAGAGAAGACAAGGAAATGTTTTCCTTCAAATCATGGAAGAATATTTGTTGAGCTAAATGCTGTAATTTCAGGATCAGTCTTACAACATACTGCACATACAGCATACAAATGAACATTTTGGGGTGGAAGCTAGTAAGCTTAAGGGAGAAGTGTACCCCTCCCCGATCTATCTACTACATGCACACCTCTATACCAGCACCAGTTAGGCACACAATCATCAATTCTCACCAGGCAATTTCACTAATTTGACGACCATTACCAACTACAGAAGTGCAAGCTAGTTATTTGTAGTTCCAGAGGGTTGTGAAGAAGCCTATTGAAGTGGGTGTAAGCAAAAGAGGGACTGCACTAAAAAACCCTGGAAATTAGAAAAGAGTTGCCTCAATGGGTATCTCTGAGATGCAGGCACAACTTGAGTTGGCTTGCCTGTATACAAGATGATTGAGTGTATTCCTCCCCCTCCACCCTTTCTCCTGCATCCTTTCCCCCCTTTCATGCAATAGCCATTTTGTGGTCTAGTTAACAAAATGCTGGAGTTTTGCATGAAGAATTCTCACTGAAATGCTTTAGATTAATCAGAAACTTCTACTGGAATGTGTCTCCTGATAACAAGCAGACTCTCAAGATAGTTTACCCGATAGGTTCAGGATGATCAAGGTTAAAGACAGAAAAGTAGGGGAGGAAAGTGATCATAAATTTTGTGGTATTGGAGGAATGTATTAACACACACAGTAAAGGTTCATTGCATTGAGCTTGTATGTTGATCACACGTACTGACATGGCAATCTATTCCGTCCCTGTTTGGTATTAAAAGTTACAAAGTTTATATTTGTTTAATGCATACATCTACACTATACTAGTGATGTGCTTGAGCACAAATGGCGAGCGAGCCTAAAGACTATACTATTTTTATATGAATGATTTTGACTTCTAACACTGAAGTTACTGAAAATAAGGTCGAGTTTTTTAATTATGCATACACTGTAAAGGGATTTCAGTACCATAGTAACAACTCGCTGCAACTGTGCGAATTGAAGGAAAACAGCAACAACAAAACAATACACGCTATTTAAAAAAGTTTTCTTTGTGATATTCTTTAGCTAAATAGTGGCTGTAAAGCACAATGCTTTGACACAACTGGACATGCACCTACACAGACTTACCTTCGCGGTAGTCTAGTGGACAATGTATTTTCAAGTAAATACTGTTGGGCACGGCTTATAACCATGCCAAAGAGCGCATTGACTTACCACCGCCACTAACTCGAATAGAAATGGAAGTCCCGTAAGTTTTCACGTTTTAACTGCACCCGTAAAAGAATTCAAAACGGTAAACAATTCAATTTCTAGGGTGATACGGGTACTGATCGATAAACAGAGGATTCTGTTTAGTGAAGTTTGGGACGGGGTCGACCACCGAACTAACACAAAAATGCGAGGGTCAAAGTACAAAAATGCCTTACGTACGTCCAAACATATATATAAACTAGTGGTGTGCTTGAGCACAAATGGCGAGCGAGCCTGATAGTTAGGTAACATAAAATGTTACTATTTTTAGCTTACTTCATGCAAACACTATAATAGCAGTTATGACATTTGATTTCAGCAAACAAATACAAAATTACTCTCTTACCTTATTAATGGTAACTTTTGTAGTATCAAACATCAACCATTCTGATAATCTCAATCACCAGTAACTCTTGAACAAGCTCTCAGCTACGATAAAAAAATTAACCGGTGTTATTATTTGTAATTTTAGCCAACAAATATGGAATTACTACTTACATCATTCTTGAGTATTGATAACTTCTGATTGAAGTTACTTTGACCATCTGAATTACCTTGAATTCTTGACAACAAGCTCTTACCTACAAAAACAAAAACAATCAATTTTAGCACACAAATACAAAATTATTTTCTTACCTATTTTCTTGAGCAGTGGTAACTTTTGTAGTACCAAATTTGAGCCAATCTGACTATTTGAATTTACCAGTCACTGTTGACAAGCTCTTAGCTACAAAAAAGAAAGGCCAGAGTTAATTTTGCATATTTAGCTAACAAATATGGAATTGCGTACTTATCTCAGCTTCCCTCGAGAAGTAGTAGCTTCCTTAGCATTAATACTACGGCATTCTGACTACCAACGGCTCTTGACAACCAACAACCGGCACTCCGTATCCCCCATAAAACGGCGAAGTTTTGAAATTAAGTCTGGAAAAGGGTCTTCAATGCCATAGTAACAGGTCGAATCAACTTTTTGTTTCTTGAAAAGCAAGCGTTTTCGCAGGATTTTCTCACACTTCTGCGCTTAAGTATAAAGTAAGGTTTGCTTAATGCTGTAGTTTAAGAATAAACTGGGGTCAAGCCTAAAAAGCCGTGTTTTTTTGGAGAAAAAAGTTCCACGCGCAAAGGACATACGTACCATCCCACATACATACATACTAGTGATGTGCTTGAGCACAAATGGCGAGCGAGCCTAAAGACTATACTATTTTTATATGAATGATTTTGACTTCTAACACTGAAGCTACTGAAAATAAGGTCCAGTTTGTAAATTTAGCATACACGGTAAAGGGATTTGAGTGCCATAGTAACAACTCTCTGCAACTGCTTAGAAAGAAAACAACAACAACAAAACAATACACGTTATTTAAAAGTTTTCTTTGTGATATTCTTTAGCTAAGTAGTGGTTGTAACACACAATGCTTTGACACAACTGGAAATGCACCTACACAGACTTACCTGTCGCGTTATTCTAGTGGACAATGTATTTTCAAGTAAATACTGTTTTGTTGCGCACGGCTTATAACCATGACAAAGAGCGCATTGACTTACCACCGCCACTAACTCGAATAGAAATGGAAGTCCCTTAAGTTTTCAAGTTTTAACTGCAACCGCAAAAGAATTCAAAATGGTAAACAATTCAATTTCTAGGGTGATACGGGTACTGATCGCTAAACCAGAGGATTCTGTTTAGTGCAATTTGGGACTGGGTCGACCACATAACTAACACAAAAACGCAAGGGTCAAAGTACAAAATGACATACGTACGTCCAAACATATATACAAATAAATATATAAACATCCTCATTTTTACCCCTGTAAGTGTCTCGCTCGCTACGCTCGCTCGCCAATAACATATACCCAATTTTGCATTATCCACCCCTAATACTGTCTCGCTCGATTCGCTCGCTCGCCAATAAACTAGTGGTGTGCTTGAGCACAAATGGCGAGCGAGCCTGATAGTTAGGTGACATAAAACCAAGTATTGTTACTATGTTTTAGCTTAGTTCATGCAAACACTATAATAGCAGTTATGACCTTATATTTCAGCAACAAATACAAAATCACTTTCTTAATGGTAACGGCCGATCAAACAAACTTTGAACCTTAAGCACGCGCGCATGCACAAATAGACGACCATTGACCATTGCTGCAGGACTCACCGTTGCTGCTTCTCTGAGCCAACAGGCCCACCTCAATCATGCTGAAGTACATGATCACTTGGAAAAATAGCTGTGGGTACACATCAATATTTTGCAACTGTAGTTTTTTAATAATAATAGCTACTTGTTCACACAACAATCAAAGGGTGTGGCTTCAATTTTGGACGTGACTGCTTATTCTAAAAGTTGAAGCTAATGTTATACTGTGTGACACATATTCTTAAGTCGACAGACCACAACTCCATAAAGTTCATGGAGCATGCATCTCACTCGCCTCCTCCGCATCCTCTCCCCCCCCCCCCCCCCCCCCCCCCCCCCCCCCCCCCCCCCCCACCCATATTTGTTCATAGAATGTTTCTCCAATTTAGTTAGAATAAATCATAGCATTGTATTACTAGTTACATACAACTTCAGTACGATCAACGTGACGACTCAAGGCAGCACTAAGAGGTCACTAACTGAAGAAACCTTGAGTACTATGTTAGTTAGTCAACTTTATTCTGAAATTAATGCAGACTTCTCGTAAGCTAGTATAACATTCCCAATGCCATTGACAAAATACTAATGAACTAAATTTCCAGTATGAAGACGCTTTTAAAGAGTTGGATTATGACAGTGTCAGTGATAGGTTTAATTGTCCTCAATACTACAGTAGATTTTCCTTCAAACAAGGATTGAATTGTCACTGGAAACGTCCACAGCAATTCCTTGGACACTCTTTCATCTCCAACCTGTAACAAAGAAGGGGAAGTAATCACGTTACCAAATTTTGGTGTTCCTTTCAGGAACACAATGCTGTTTTCACTACAGTACAGTACAACAGTTGATGTTACACTGCTTATCTCTACTCGATAAAGGACTCAATAATAACCTTTATAGGAATGCTTAATTAGAAAACTAAAATATACATTATGAATGTAAGAACGTAAAAAAACAAAAAAAACAAGAAAAGTACCTCTTACTAAGATGAGTGAAAGAGACCACAATGGCACTTTATATACTGCACACATATGTATATGTAAGTGTATACAATATATGAGTTTGTACACGAGGAAGCCAGGTGTGATGAGCCCCACAACAAAAACTTTAATTTGTACAGACATAGCAGCAAAAGCTCTACAATTTACTCATGGGCTGATACACAATTTGTAATAATTGAAACTATAATTTCTCAATGATTTTACATGCCACAGTTGTTCATGTATGTGCATGTGATACAGAGAGTACTTATGATTGCAACATTGTGCTCGCATCTATCAGGGGAATCCTGTACAACATGGCATCAAAATGTTGGATGGCTTCACTAAACTTTGCTCTAATTACAAAAAAGGGGTGTTGCTTGCCAGTCAGAAAGCATTCAGATGGACTCCTTTTGTTACAAACAATGTAAAAGTAGTAAATGTAAGAGCAAATGTAAACTGGTGTAGGAAGATGATTCGGTATGGGTGGGCTCGAAGGGCAAGTTTTTTTTTTGTGGTTTGCAGGTGTTCATGCGAGAAATCACATTGATCCTGGCATACACGCACTACACTAAGCAGAAACAGAGTAACTATAGTGCAGTGAAGACCCACTAGTGGGTATGGTAACGTCAGAGTTCCAGTTAAGAACAGTCAATGACAGTGTTGAGGTGATAAATATAAACAAAAAACAAATCATCGACGATGCACGGCGGTACACGAAAATAAGAACAAATGAGCATGCGTGAATACTAATGATGAAATAAAGTGTAATGTTCTGGCAGCCAGAGAAAACATGAAAGTATGAGAAAACATAAAGCTGTTGGCTTCACATAGGGTACTAACTGTTGTGGAAAAAGCCCCCACATCATCACGTCGTAATTATGTGAGCAAATAATTTCTTGCAATTTGAGATAGTTTTGCTTAATCCTGAGAATTTAAAATCAAGATAGATTGCAAAAGATTCTACTAAACTTTTCTAAGCAGTACAAAACATCAGAACCATATTTACATAAATATTTCGAAGAATACTACATATGTTGCACTTGTAATACGTAACTTTGTTGCTCAACAATGTAATACACGTACATTACATGTCATTTCACAAAATGGGCAATGTGCTAGAAAGATTGGCCTTGCTGATGTAGATACAAGCATGCATATTGAAAGACATGTTTGCAGTAACATTTTAAACACATGGTGGAATTTTGCTTCCATCAGCTCAAGATTCATGAATGGCAAAGTAAACAAAATAGTTGATGGTCTCTTTCATATTTTGATGCACACATTCTCCCACTAACTAACAAAAGAACTGATTTGCCTTATTGGTATGGTTGCCTGGTGTCATCCTCCTAAACTACACATTGGCAGTCTGTGCTGATGTGAGCTCGTGGTCATGTCTGCGCATGTTCCTTGTGCATGAGGCAGTGGTATGACCCTGGACCCACCCCCCTGTGTGGCCTTGGGGGTGAGAGACTCGGCAGGTCAGTGGCAATTAGCGTTAATTGCCCTGTATTGCTGGAGTCCCCCCAAAGGGCTGCAGGAGGTGGCCTATACCCCCAAGGCTATAAGTGATAGGTTAGGAAAGGGGGTTGACAGCTCTCTTGCCAATGGTAAGAGGCTACATACCTGTAAGTACAGACAAGCATACACAGTGAGAACTGAGCATTATGACAAGAGTACTGCTGAACTGCCCATGACCCCCAACCTTCTCCCTCTCACTGGCTTTGGGATGGTGTGGCCATCCAATGACTACGTATTGGTTCCTCGGAGAAGGGAGTGGTGCCACTGACCTTGAAGCTGTGATCAGTGCCTGGTACCTGGATGACTCCAGCCACCATGTCTGTCTCGGGTAACCAGTGGGCACAGCTTCAGTAAACCAGGACTGGTGAGTCCTGTATACTCCCATCTCACCTGCTTTCACTGTCTAAGTAGACTCCAGGAACACAACCTGGGTAGTGGTTGTCGAGTAAGGGGAGAGTGCCCCCAGCAGTCGTTAATAAGTGAGGGACCACATGCCCAGGTAAGAAGACCTAAGCAAGGGCAGAGTGTACGTATCACACTTAGTGATTAGCTTAAGGGCTGCTTGCCCTAACAGCAGTGAGGGGAGTATTAGATGTTGAATGAAGGGCAGCCTGCCCTGGACAGATACTTTAAGGTGGTCTGTCTGACTGTCACACCACTACCGGGTGGAGAATCTAACCTCACATGCTAACAGTACCATAACTCCTCTCTACACCACTCTTACCATATAGTCAAGTGGCTTGTGACTCCAAGATTTACTCCTATAAATGCGAGTGAGACACTCTCAGGGGTAACACAATTGAAAATTGGGGATGTTTGTTTGTAATTATGTGTGGACGTACGTATGTCATTTGTACTTTGACCCTCGCATATTTTTGTGTTCGCTCCGTGTTCGACCCCATCCCAAACTTCACTAAAAGGAATCCTCCGGTTTAGCGATCATCACCAGTATCACCCTAGAAAGCGAATTATTTACCAATTTGAATTCTATTGCGGGTGCAGTTAAAACTCAAAAACTTGTGGGAGCTCCATTTCTATTTGAATTAGTGGCGGTGGTAAGTTAATACGCTATTTGTCAGTTATAAGCCATATGCAACAGTCTTTACTTGAAAATTCATTGCTCCACTAGACTAACCACGAAGGTTAAGTCTTGCGTAGGTATGTCAGTTGTGTGAAAGTATTGTGTATTACAACTACTAAGAATATCCCTCCCCTGTTGCATTATCTGCTCCACATCCCTATTCACATGGAACTTCAAAAGTTGGCATTAGCTATTAATAGTAACAGTCGGTGTGCCTGGTGGAGGCAGCAACAGACACAAGTGAGAAGGAACATGTCCTGATCGCGTGACGGGGTAATTGAGTGAGTGCCATGCATATGCATATGAGAGCCTGAGAACAGATAGGCAGTGAGTCTGAGAATACATCAGTGAGCCCTAGAATACATAGGCAGTGAGCCTGAGAATACATAGGCAGTGAACCTGAGGATACATAGGCAGTGAGCCTGAGAATACATAGGCAGTGAACCTGAGGATACATAGGCAGTGAGCCTGAGAATACATAGGCAGTGAGCCTGAGAATACATAGGCAGTGAGCCTGAGAATACATAGGCAGTGAGCCTGAGAATACATAGGCAGTGAACCTGAGAATACATAGGCAGTGAACCTGAGAACACATAGGCAGTGAGCCTGAGAATACATAGGCAGTGAGCCTGAGACTAGATAGGCAGTGAACCTGAGAATACATAGGCAGTGAGCCTGAGAATACATAGGCAGTGAGCCTGAGAATACATAGGTAGTGAGCCTGAGAATACATAGGCAGTGAACCTGAGAATACATAGGCAGTGAGTCTAAGAATACATAGGCAGTGAGCCTGAGAATACATAGGCAGTGAGTCTAAGAATACATAAACAGTGAGCCTGAGAATACATAGGCAGTGAGCCTGAGAATACATAGGCAGTGAGTCTAAGAATACATAGGCAGTGAGCCTGACAATACCTAGGCAGTGAGCCTGAGAATACATAGGCAGTGAGCCTGAGACTAGATAGGCAGTGAACCTGAGAATACATAGGCAGTGAGCCTGAGAATACATAGGCAGTGAGCCTGAGAATACATAGGTAGTGAGCCTGAGAATAGATAGGCAGTGAACCTGAGAATACATAGGCAGTGAGCCTGAGAAAACATAGGCAGTGAGCCTGAGAATACATAGGCAGTGAACCTGAGAATACATAGGCAGTGAGCCTGAGAATACATAGGCAGTGAGCCTGAGAATACATAGGCAGTGAGCCTGAGAATACATAGGCAGTGAGCCTGAGAATACATAGGCAGTGAACCTGAGAATACATAGGCAGTGAACCTGAGAATACATAGGCAGTGAGCCTGAGAATACATAGGCAGTGAGCCTGAGAATACATAGGCAGTGAGCCTGAGAATACATAGGCAGTGAGCCTGAGAATACATAGGCAGTGAGCCTGAGACTAGATAGACAGCAACCTGAGAATACATAGGTAGTGAGCCTGAGACAAGATAGGCAGTAAGCCTATGAATAGATACATAGGCAGCGAACCTGAGAATACATAGAAAGTGAGTCTGAGAATACCTAGGCAGCAAGTTTGAGAAAACATAGGCAGCAAGCCTGATAGTGCATGCAAAAATAGATAGGCCCTGGGGCTCAGTGCAAGATTAAGTAGGCAAGTCTGATAGTGCAAGATCGGATGGCAGTGAGTCTGAGAGTGCACAGATAGAGTATGACGATGTGCAACTAGTTGGCAGCAAGTCTGAGTGTGAGGATGGGTAAGAATAAGAACAAATACTACTCAAGCATGACAATATATTGGTGGTGATTCTGGCTGTGGCAAGGCAGCACACTGAGTGCGAGATAGGTGCGAACCTGATAGTTGAAACTAGATATCTGGATGATGTGGGACTAGATAGGTGGCTAGAATGAGAATTGATAGGCAGTGAGCCCAAGAGTGCACGAATACATTGGTGAGCTAGAGAGCAAGAATGCTTTAACAGCATTGGGTGTGAAAACAGATAGACAGTAACATGAGTGTGAGAATAGATAGAAAGTGAGCCTGATAGTGTGAGAATAGACAGGCAGCGAGCCTGAGTGAGAGTGAGAATAGATAGGCAGCGAGCCTGAGTGAGAGTGAGAATAGATAGGCAGCGAGCCTGAGTGAGAGTGAGAATAGATAGGCAGCGAGCCTGAGTGAGAATGACAATAGATAGGCAGCGAGCCTGAGTGAGAGTGAGAATAGACAGGCAGCGAGCCTGAGTGAGAGTGAGAATAGATAGGCAGCGAGCCTGAGTGAGAGTGAGAATAGATAGGCAGCGAGCCTGAGTGAGACTAGATAGGCAGCGAGCCTGAGTGAGAGTGAGAATAGACAGGCAGCGAGCCTGAGTGAGAGTGAGAATAGACAGGCAGCGAGCCTGAGTGAGAGTGAGAATAGATAGGCAGCGAGCCTGAGTGAGAGTGAGAATAGACAGGCAGCGAGCCTGAGTGAGAGTGAGAATAGAGAGGCAGCGAGCCTGAGTGAGAGTGAGAATAGACAGGCAGCGAGCCTGAGTGAGAGTGAGAATAGATAGGCAGCGAGCCTGAGTGAGAGTGAGAATAGATAGGCAGCAAGCCTGAGTGAGAGTGAGAATAGATAGGCAGCAAGCCTGAGTGAGCGCAAGAGAATAGATAAGCAGTTAGCCTGATAGTGAGAGAATAGATAGGCAGCAAGCCTGAGTGAGCGCAAGAGAATAGATAAGCAGTTAGCCTGATAGTGAGAGAATAGACAGGCAGCGAGCCTGATGGAGTGAGAATAGATAGGCAGCGAGCCTGAGTGAGAGTGAGAGAATAGATGACAGCAAGCCTGCGAGTGAGAGTAGACATGCAGTAAGCCTGATAGTGAAAGAATATGAGCCTAATAGCGTAAGACTAGACAGGCAGCGAGCCTGAGAATGACGGCCGTGAGCCTGATAGTGCAAGAATACACAGGCAGTGAGCCTGAGAGTAAGAGAATAGAGACAGGCAGCGAATGTGATAGTGTGAGAATAAGACACTATTAAAGGGCCCCCGGTGGACCGTCACACCTCTAGTAAAATCTAACTACAATATGCACTAGAACCTCCTACCTATGCTCTATATAATGCCACACTGGCCATAGTGTAGTGTGGCTTATGAGTCCTAACACACATCCAGCACTAGTTCATTCTCTAATCTCCTCTCTCATCATGTAACCCCTATTTTCTCCACCTCCCTTCTCATGTAACACTCACATCAGCATAAATCTCAATTACAGCATGTACCTGACTGATTCAGGAGTTTCTATACTTTCGAGAAAACTGATCACTTTGACAGAGCCAATCTTGGCAATACCGTGAGAGGGTCGGCCATTACTAAATACTGCAGATCCATTACTAAATACTGCAGATAGTTACTAATATGCAATGGACAATGATGATCATAAATTTTTGCATGAAGGTTAGAATAAGAAGAGTGGGAGCCGGCTATGCACCCCACACCTGTAACGAAGCCTATGCCTGACCATAATGAGGGTTGGCAGCATGCTCTCGTGATTTAAAGATAGCGACTGTGGGTAGAGTAACAGCATCAGAACTAGAGTCCAACTCTTAACCTAACTGCACTAGTTAAGCAAGGCAAATGACCGGCAGCATGCCCATGTATTATCGAGCCATAGAACTC
>WLWD01001856.1_pt1 | contig 29144 bp, 20 predicted proteins | sample 6712731 | NCBI WGS metagenome assembly WLWD01 (sample SAMN12718690, study PRJNA576275) | sponge metagenome | isolation source: marine sponge | host: Mycale hentscheli | place: New Zealand: South Island, Marlborough, Capsize Point | collected 2014-11-01
CTGTGTGTATGTGTATGACTGAAATAATACAGCTTCTAAACCAATGCAACATGGATGAAATCATGTGTAGGTTAAAGCCAGAATACATTAAATTTAGTACCAGATTTAGTCTTAACAACTATCTATTAATTTGCAGATCATTTGACAAAAAGAATTATAGCTTTCATTGAATCACATTCGGCTTTTTTTTTGTATGTATGTATGTACAGGAAAACTAAGCATATTAGCACTAAGTTTAGTTGGATATGGACCTATAATTTATAATACTTGGTCATTACCGTTGTATGTTAATGGTCACCTTTACTGTATGCACCATTATGAAGCAATCAATAGAGATTTTTTTTTACATATTTTTACTTTTGCAGATTTACTAAATAAACTGTCATGGCTGAAGGAGTCCAAGTCAAGAACAAGAGTCTTGAGGAGCTGGAGAGTGAGATCACATGTGGCATCTGCCAGGAACACTACACTGAGCCTAAGATACTCCCTTGCCTCCACTACTACTGCAAGCAATGCATCCTCACACTAGCCCAAAGGTCAGCTACTGGTAAGCCATTCCATTGTCCTGAATGTCGCTGTGCAGCCACTCTTCCTGAGGGAGGTGTGGACCAACTCAGAACTGCCTTCTTTATCAATCGTCTCAAGTCTAAAGTCACCACCATTGAGAGAGTCCATGGCAAAGTGGAGGTGAAGTGTGAGCTGTGTGTGGACTCTACATCTAATGCAGAAGCTTTCTGTCGACAATGTGCCAGGTTTATCTGCAAAGACTGTGTCAAGTTACATACCAGAATTCAAACATTTCAGACTCATGAAATTGCCTCTCTTGATGACTTAAAGTATGGTAGAGCTAAACCTATCATGGAGCAAGGATCTCCAATAGTGAAATGTGAGGTTCATGAAGAACCTTTAACACTGTATTGTTTTGACTGCAGTCATCTCATCTGTCGTGACTGCACAGTGAAGGATCACAGAGATCACAACTTTGAGTTCACCAAGAAGGCAGCTCCAGAAGTCAAAACAAAACTTTTGAAAGACCTGAAAACTTTAAAACAACTATGTGCTAAATTCAACAGTGCAGCAGATAACATTGGCATAACCAAGTATGAAGTATGTACTCAAAAAGAATCAGTAATTGAAGTCATCCATACTTCCTTTAAAGAAGTATACAACTTGTTAGACAAACGTGAGAAGGAATTGGTTGAAGAAGCTAACAGGCTGTCTCAACAAAAGATAGAAAAGCTTTCTGTACAGGAGAAGACTTTGTCTCTAGCTAGTGTAGAGGTCCAGAGTGTTGTGGAGCACACTGAAAGATGTGTGGGTCTCTCTGCTGACAACGAAGTCATGAGCATGCACACAGAGATAGGGAAGAAAATAGAACTGAAGATGCAAGAATACAGTGAGGCACAGCAGAGCTTAGAGCCAGTGGAGGTTGCAGACATAGGAGTGGAGGTGAAGTTAGCTGAGGATTTGCAGCAACTGTGCATTACACAAGCTGTTATCTCAAAATTACCGGTCGACCCAGCTAAGTGCACTGTAGATCTACCACGCCAAGTATGTAGAGGCAGGCTATGTTTAGTAACTCTCACTACTAGACTCAGTAATAATAAACAAGCTAAGAGGGAGTGTGAAATATATTCTCATCTCACATTTATTGACTATGGAGATACCAAAGAATGTACTATCACTGAGATTGGGTCAGGCAAGTATTCTATAGAGTGCACACCTACTGTCTATGGACGCCATGAATTGAGTGTACTAATAGATGAACAGCATGTGGCAGGCAGTCCCTTCACAGTCCGTGTGGCAAGCAGTTTCTTCGCTGGCTGTACGGCAGGCGGTTTCTTCAATGGCCGTACGGCAGGCATGGGTAGCAAACGCTCCTCCAAGACGACAAGAAAGTGATATGCCGTAGTGTGTTAATTAATGTCCCCACGCTGTACATTTAATGCTAAAAACAATTTGTAACTAAGTATATAACTATGGTTCCTGGTTCATATAAAACTAAACAATATTTAGATATTTAAGAGATAATAATACCATTAGCTATTCTTCAATTGATTGATACAATTGGCATTGAATGATATTATTGCACATAGTTCATAATATGATTGACAGCTCATAGTGGCTTATCTGTTCTGAGCAGTGGGCCAGGTTCCAGTTTCAAGTCTTTGGCATTCCAGCACTTTCATTAGTCCAATGCTCATCACAGCCAGCTTTGCCCGTGCTATCACATTCAGTTTAGGGAGGGGCACTGGCTTTGCGCTATCCTTGCGTAACACAACACACAGATTCCTCGCACGTTCCTGCAGCTCCTCTGGGGACATTGGACGGAAGGCGGATCACATATTCTAAGAGCTTCTCCATTACATTCCTTCTAACAACATTGACATCGCCACAGCACATTACCTGCATTATAACAAATAATTAGAAATTTTTAAAAGCTAAATATCAACAGTTTCATAATAGTAGCCTGAAGAAAGCTATACACTACAATTTGGTACATTGCAATCTATGTACATAAAAAAAATAAAAATAAAAACTTCAGGGACCAGTAGATTTTGGAGGATGGGGTTGAAATAAAAGTTACCAGAGAAACTGCAGCAACAGCCACAATATTAATGAGGTATTGCATCCTGTACCTGCACAAAGCCATCAACAAGATCGTAGCCTTCATGGCTGATTACCTGAAAGACCTGGACCCCATGGATATCTACAAACTGGAGCAGGAGCGCCACAAGGCAGCCAGCTGGTCCACCTTCTTCCCTAACCTCAAGCCACTCCTCTCTCCACCTGTCAAGGTTGACATGGCACGCTGTAGTGTGGACCAAAAACTTCAGATAACCCTTTACCAAGACACTCTAGAAACCATTTTGTTTGCATTATAGACATGTGCCGGCCAAAGGACATCACCAGATGAGATAATGTCACTTGAGTGTAATATCTAAAGAAGTATAAAAAAACACACACAATTACACCGATGCTTTCATAAATAAAAATCTTTTTAAAAAAGGCAAAAAAATAATAGTTATAGTTTATTCATTTTGCATTAGCTATATGCAGTCAATTCTAGGAAAATGGTGGATGAAATGTATGTCACAACACGAGACAGATTGTGTCCCTATTATTGCACTATACATTGTTGTTAGTGAAATGGAAGTTGAATATGTACAAAACTGACTCTTGCATAATATGATGTTTAGATAATAAGTACACAAACTAACTCTGAGATTTATAACTCATAAGATACATTATATACACTGTATCTTCATTTTTACTTCTACTTGCCCTTCAAAGAAGTAACTGAAAAATGATAGCTGAGAACTGGTGCAGATATTGCAGGAGCTAAAGAGCAAGTTGTTGGTGATGTTTACACCTAATGCACGTGAATAACTAAGTAGCTACAAAAAGCTTGAAAGTAATAAATTAAGGTGAATCTGATGCAATTTCTCCTGTGGCACAAAGGCTGTAGTGACACTGAGGATGCCATGAATTGCCTGTAAAACCAGTTATCATTACTGCTAATTCTAGAGGAGAGATTACAGTCACAGAAAAGCAAAAGAACATTCTAAAATTTGCATCGGCACCGAATGGTTACAGAGAGAAACTAGCAACAGTCGACGAACTGCGAGTATTACGTCACACGGCTTGTGTCAGAGATGATAATATCTACTGCATTGACCAAGATGCTAGTAATATAATCGTATGTAATAAACAAGGAGAAAAATGGTGAAATATCCAATAAAGAAGTAAAGGGTGCTCAGCATTGTTTATTCTTAACAATGAAGCCATAATATAATTATGTGAAAGCTTCCTTCCAAGCACCTTGCAAGTAGCTAGCTATATGACTAAAGTTTCAGCATGTACGAGACCTTCATCACAAACAAATGCATTATGTCAATGATCTGTCAAACTATGTCAGGAAAATATTTATGTTGCTGACTGCAATAACAATTGTATTCATGTCGTCAGCAAGGATGGAAACTATTTACATTCTAATGAAAGATACCAGAATGGTGGGTTGCTGAATCCATGGGGTGTTTGTGTGTCTGGTCAGTATGTGTGTGTAATAGATAATTATAGTCATTGTGTGCTTGTGTTCGCTACTAATGATAACTACATCACTTCATTTGGTTGTCGTGGTGTCAAGGAAGGAGAATTAACTGTCCTACTTATTTATATGTAGATAAAGATGGTTTTGTGTATGTGTGTGACCATTTTAATAATAGAATTCAGTGTTTTTGAAATCTTAAATTTGAAATTGATTTTTAAACTGTGATCTTGTCATGAGCTATATCGTGTTAGAATGTACCCACCTTCTCACTGAAATAACATATATTTTCTTTGGACAGCTAGCTAGCTGTGTATTTTCCAGCCATTATTGCTATGTAGTATTATAATACCTTCCCCAACACACATAAATTTCATTATACCAACACAACCAGTTAAAAACATTATCTGTGATGTTTTGTGTTGGTGCAGATTCAAGTTTCTGTTATGATAGCTATTACTGTCCACTGATGATACACAAAAGAGAGCCAGCCAACCCACAATAATGAAACCAGTCATAACATGAGTAGTTTGAAGTCCAGAATACTAAAATGCAATAATTATATGGCACAGTGTGTAGCTATATTGTATTGGCTTTTAGAGTTTTGATTGCTTCTTTTTTTTTCTTTTTTTTTTTCTTTTTTGGCCTGTTGAAATAGTGTAACCAAATAATAAGTGGTATATTGAAGATGGCTACAAAAGGAATAGCGTCGGAGAATGCTTCCATCAAAATTATGAAGGCTCCCTCCCTCCCCTTTTTAAATTTCTAATGCTCAAGTTTGGTTAGATGGATGCCAAGCCAGTGTCCACTCCAGCTGATTCAAATGTGAAACTAATGGAAGGATGTTGGTGTCAGCAAACCACTGGAGAGTAACTCATCCTATCAATCAATGGTTGGCAGTCACTACTTTTGCTGCTACAACTACCCAACCAGACTCAAGCTGTTGGAGCCGGTTCCCAAGTTTTGTACTCAGCCAACTGAGGCTCATCTCAACAGCTGTAAAGAGAGTGCTACGTTGTTTGAGTGGCACTAAGAATTTGGCACTCTGTTATTACAAGTGTGGGGACGTTACTCTTGGGCCGATGAGTGATTGTGATGATAGACATTCCACATCTTGTAATTTATTCGTGTTTAGTCATTAAGAGAAGAATATATTTTTCTTCTTGTTTATCCAGATTCCATCTTTATTTTGAAATACAGAAAACATCTAGACAGTAATGCAGAGGCCCCATATAATTCATCCTGAAACTTCCAGAGAGAACTTCCTTAACTGCATCCAACCTTTCCAAGGAAGAAGACATTACTCCAAGGTCATCAACATACACTGCAACATTTGTCATGACATCATTATCATCACGGATGAATACGCAAGGATCTCACTACTTTGAGTCAGCCCAACTTCAGTTATGAATTCTTGAAAAGACTTGTTCCAGCATCGTGAGAATTGCTTGAGTCCATACAGAGACTTTTCAGCTTGCAGCAAACTAGCTTCTCTTTTCCAGGAACCTCATACCCCAGTGGTTACTACATACATATTTCTTCTTGTAAATTCTCCATTTAATATAATGTTGTGATAATATCTGATGCATTACCATGTAACTGCCTACAGCAAATACCAACAATTTATATGAAACAAAAAACAGGGGGAAATGTTTCCTCCAAGTCAATTCCATATGTCTGGAATAGTCTTTAGCCACCAAACGACCTTTGAACCTTTCAATCTTGTCAATCTTGCCACAGTTGTCATATTTGACTTTAAATACTCATCTGAAACTGATTACTTCTCTTCCTTCTCGGAGCTCAACTATCCCAAAAGTGTCATTTTCAAAAAGATTGGTATTCTGAGTCTGCAGCTTCCTTCACTATTTACAGTGTGAGCCAGAGAATGCTTCATCTATGGTTTTGGGTTCAACTATTTCAAACACATTGCACACAAAGTGCTCATAAATGGCCGTATAGCTAATCCAGCTATCAAAATGATCCAGTTTGTATGCAAAACCTCCCAGTATAATTTCAATCACTGAGAAATGGTTACTTCCGTTTCAAGTTATCAATTTTTTGTTTTGCATAGACGGAATAAATGGTATTGGAGGTTGTTACCTTTTAGCCTTCTCTAACTCCTTGCCAAATCACTCTTACATCTGTAGTCAAACCTCAGAATTTCTCCTAAATAAAAAGACCTCCCCTGCCCCCTTTTTTGTGGTTGTGCTTATACCCCTCAAAGTCATCCTTCTTTGTACCATGATATTTTTACGTACCACTCTCCTCTCTGCAATGAAAATTCAATACTTCTAGCTACTTGGTGACTTTAATCAACCTGATATATCATGGAACACTCCGTCCTCATCATAATCTCACACAGGTTATATCATGAATCTACATGTAGACATGGTAGTCTTCTAGATTTAGTTATTGCAAATATAGATACCTGATGCCATACAAAACTACATCATCACTTTGACATAAACTTCACACACAATTCTTCTAATGTTAGCCAATCAATAACAAAAAAAGCTAGCATTTTCATTTCCTTGTTAATTGATTGGAGTGCCCTCATTCATTTCTTTGTGAAAGTATTACTAAGCAATTCATTAGCTAGACTGTCACACTCTTGAGGTATAATGAGCTCTGACTTCAAGGAGCCAATAAAATGCGACGTTTGAGGTCAAAGGTCATACAAATATTTGGGGGTGTGTCTGAATGCGTACTGTGCACAACACATACAATTGTGCGCAACACGTACTGTGCGCAACACGTACCGTGCACAACGCGTACAATTGCACAACACGTACTTTTGATTGAGGAGTGAAACGGCTAATTGGTGGAGACGCCCACTTGGTCAGCACACCTTTCCTACCCCGTGAAAGCCGCACTACTATCAACGCATCTGTACTCGCAGTCGCACTTTACAGTAAGTGTTCATTCATCATGAAAAACTTCCTGAAAATTTTCCTGAATTTATCAAGTATCAGGGTTTTTTCTTCCACCTTTTGATATTCAATAGTTAAATGCATCTCCCCTCTTCTGCAGGGTTAGGTTGAGATAAAATTTTGAGGGAGGGAGGGAGGCACATAACTAGAATATTTCCTTAGGATTTTAATATTGGCAGTTGTTTGGCCATCATTGCTCAGTGGTAGAGACATCTTAAACAAAATTTGCACTTGTTTTCAGCTGCATATTTAACTTTCACATTCAGTATAGTGCATGCTTCTATCATTGCTGATGATAGAAGCTATGCTTTTGCTGCAACCATAAAGAGCTTATCCCAACAGATTCAATGGTGATGACAGTGAGGGTCCCAAATATAATCAGATAAAATGTAGAATAAAATAGCTATGTAAAGGATTGGGAAATTTTCTTATTGAAGAGCACAGATTAGCATGAAGTTGTTGTAATAATTTAATTGCCTGTATTTGTATCCATGTACATTAATAATTTTCAATAAACTTGTTTAGGAAGGGGAGCCTGCTTGATTTTTCCTTTCCCCAATTCCTAATAATCACTATGTGACAATAAGACAAAATTTACTGATATATATTATATTAGCTATGCATCATCTTTTTCCGTTACCACAAAAACGAAAAAAGAAGGCATTAATAATATTAGCTGTTTAGCAGTTACCATAGATGCGGGTTGTTGAATGCCCTCTCTTTATTAAGTGTTATTTTTTGTTAAGCGCCCTTTTTCCTCCTGGCTTATAGCATTTTTATATTAAGTGCTCCCTGCATCTCGTCAACTGCTGATTGGCACTCCACCCCACTTTTCAGATCTGTTAAGCACCTATTTTTTATTCTTATTAAGTGCCTATTTCCTTCCCTTTGGAAATTATAATCGGAGACGCTTAACAACCTGTGTCAATGATATCTGTATGGTTTCATATATACATTCATGTATTATAAGGATGTGCATTGTAAGGATCCCTTTCAAAATAATGGTAATGGTTGCATAGATATAACTAGTAAATAATAACAATTGAGGTGGAGTTGGCTACCACCAGAGTTAGATAGTGACCCTTAGTATTGTGACTCTATCAGCTCTTGCATTAAACTGATGGACTCGCTAATGAAACATTGCATGTAGGTGATAGAATAGCTAGTGAAACATTGCATGTAGGTGATAGAATAGCTAGTGAAACATTGCATGTAGGTGACAGAATAGCTAGTGAAACATTGCATGTAGGTGATAGAATAGCTAGTGAAACATTGCATGTAGGTGATAGAATAGCTAATGAAACATTGCATGTAGGTGATAGAATAGTGAAACATTGCATGTAAGTGATAGAATAGCTAATGAAACATTGCATGTAGGTGACAGAATAGCTAGTGAAACATTGCATGTAGGTGACAGAATAGCTAGTGAAACATTGCATGTAGGTGATAGAATAGCTAGTGAAACATTGCATGTAGGTGATAGAATAGCTAGTGAAACATTGCATGTAGGTGATAGAATAGCTAGTGAAACATTGCATGTAGGTGATAGAATAGCTAGTGAAACATTGCATGTAGGTGATAGAATAGCTAGTGAAACATTGCATGTAGGTGACAGAATAGCTAGTGAAAGATTGTAAGATTTTGGTTAATTGTAAGGCAACTATTATGTTTTGTGAATTATATTTACTCGATCTTTCAAGTAACTTTAATTTCAGTATCTGCTCAGCTTTTTTTTCTATCTACTTCATTGCAGCTGAGATAGCCAATTACATTGTTGACAAAGGCTAAAGCAATGTAAAATAGTTAAACATACTATGTGTATTGAGTGGAATGCTGACTGAGAAGTTGTGTGACTAATCAACTATGGTGAATAACAGTTGGTCCATGGAAGTTACTAAATCTATTAGTATTGTTATTTATAATGAAATGAGAGATGGCTTGCGGCCTAGCTTTCAAGGAGACATTAAAGTACTTGTAGTCTTCTTGGCCATAAACATTTTCGTCACAGTTTTGCTAATGGCTATTAATTAAGATTAATTCTTACATTGTTATAAATGTGTGCAGATTTACTAAAGAAACTGTCATGGCTGAAGGAGTACAAGTCGAGAACAAGAGTCTTGAGGAGCTGGAGAGTGAGATCACATGTGGCATCTGCCAGGAACACTACACTGAGCCTAAGATACTCCCTTGCCTCCACTACTACTGCAAGCAATGCATCCGCAAACTTGCCCAAAGGTCAGCTACTGGTAATCCATTCCATTGTCCTGAATGTCGCTGTGCAGCCACTCTCCCTGAGGGAGGTGTGGACCAACTCAGAACTGCCTTCTTTATCAATCGTCTCAAGTCTAAAGTCACTACCATAAAGAAAGTACATGGCAAAGTGGAGGTGAAGTGTGAGCTGTGTGTGGACTCTACATCTAATGCAGAAGCTTTCTGTCGACAATGTGCCAGGTTTATCTGCAAAGACTGTGTAAAGATTCATACCAAAATACAAACATTTGAAACACATGAAGTTGCTTCACTTGATGATCTAAAGCAAGGTCGAGCTAAACCTATCATGGAGCAGGAATCTCCCCCTGTAAAGTGTGAGGTTCATGAAGAACCTTTAACACTGTATTGTTTTGACTGCAATCATCTCATCTGTCGTGATTGCCCAGTGAAGGATCACAAAGATCACAACTTTGAGTTCACCAAGAAGGCAGCTCCAGAAGTCAAAACAAAACTGTTGAATGACTTGGAACCATTGAAACAACTACATGCTAAATTCAACAGTGCAGCAGTGGATATCGGCATCACCAAGCATGAAATGTGTACTCAAAAAGAATCAGTTATTGAGGTCATCCATACCTCCTTTAAAGAAGCATACAACTTGCTACAGAAACGCGAGAAGGAATTGGTTGAAGAAGCTAACAGGCTGTCTCAACAAAAAATAGAAAAGCTTTCTGTACAGGAGAAGAATTTGTCTGTAGCAAATGCAGAGGTTCAGAGTGTTGTGGAGCACACTGAGAGATGTGTGGGTCTCTCTACTGACAACGAGGTCATGAGCATGCACACAGAGATAGGGAAGAGGATAGAACAGAAGATGCAAGACTACGGTGAGGAACAGCAGAGCTTAGAGCCAGTGGAGGTAGCAGACATGGGAGTGGAGGTGAAGTTCGCTGAGGATTTGCAGCAACTGTGCCTTACACAAGCTGCAATCTCAAAAATACCAGTTGACCCAGCTAAGTGCACTGTAGATCTGCCGCGCTCTAATGTAGTAAGCAAGCTATTTTCAGCAACTCTCACTACTAGACTCAGTAATAATAAACAAGCTAAGAGGGAGTGTGAAATATATTCTCATCTCAAGTTTCTTATGAATGGAAATATCAAGAAATGTACCATCACCGAGATTGGGTCAGGCAAGTATTCTATCCAGTGCACACCCACCGTCCATGGACACCATGAATTGATTGTACTAGTAGATAAACAGCATGTGCCAGGCAGTCCTTTTTCTGTCCACACTAGAGTGAGAGGGGTCTCCTTGAAAGACAAGACAAGAAATTACGACATGCCGTAGTGTGTTAATTGATGTCCCCACACCATAAACATTTAATGCTTTTTGAAACTCCATATTGTAGTGTATCCTACTCCACATGCTTACCTTTAATAATTGTTATCACTTCACACTTTATGCAGTTCTATTGATGTGTTACAGTATGTATTAATTGATTTTGTTTTCACCTCTATTTCATACCCAGACATACAGCACTTTATATCTGTTTCATTCCAGTCAGTCTAACTTATTAATTGATTATGTGAACGTTTTGTTGTGTTCTTGCTTCAAGATTAATATTAATATTTAAAGTAAATTCGAACCCATTACAAAAACAACAAAAGTGGCAATTAGGATGGCCACTGTCGTAGCTGCCACTTACGGGTCTCTCCCAGAATTCGATGCCAAGTTGACTCAGTCAAGTACTACATAGCAAGAGCCTAAGTATACTTCAAGGCCAACTCAATACCTGAGGACAAGCAAGCGGCAATATTATTTCTGAGCTGCATAGGGGGATGACTTACGATTTGCTGTATATCTTACTTGCACCGACTCCTTTGGACGAATCTACGTTAATGTCTTATCATCTGTGTTGGAAGAGCATTATCACACCTAGCCTAACTCAGTGATTTACGTTCCACCAGAGAAATCAGAAACAGACTGAGACGGAGTATCTAGCAGCGCTAAGAAAACTGGCCATCGACTGCGACTTCGCAAACAAAGAGATAATCGAGGAAGCTCTGCGCGACCGTCTTGTAGATGGAGTAAGAAGCATGGGTATTCAGAATCAAATTACTGTCTATGAAAGATCTAACTTTCAAAGATGCGTGTGAAACTGCCAAAGCAATGGAGGCAGCAGAAACTAATTCCGAGGCAATTGCCAGCGGGACATCCAAACCCTCAGTGCTCCAAGTGACTCAGCAGTCTAGCTACTAAAACAGTCCAGAAGACGTTCAGGAAATCGCGATGGGACACGCATCAGGTTCAACCTTGCTACCACTGCGACGAAGTCAACCATTCTTCTGGACGTCGAACCAGACCAGACTCAGGAGAAAGAAGAGCTCCATTTGTATACGCTCACTAACTCTAAGCACTGCTTGCAGGCATATGATTTACTGAAGTGTACACTGGAATGGTAAAACATGAGTAAACATAGGAAGTTGTACATGTAGTTTGTAGTTTGTTCCAGAATTAGAGTTTACCACAAGGTAAACTATGCAATAAATTTACAGTACACTTCGGTAAAACAAGGACTGGCAAACAGTGAAGAGACCTAAGCTAATCCAGTACGGGTTATTAGTACCAGTCGAGATGGAGCTGGATCCTTGATTCCTGAGCTTACAGGAATTGTACTTCTTCCAGTTGTATGAAGATTTCATGAATTTGTTGGCCCACGCAGAGCACATCTTTGCATATGATGTACAAGAAGCCTGATTGTATTAGATCAAGCAAGGTCAGCAATCTCTGCTGAAGGAGGACAATAACTTCACTCAGTGGAAACGTCAGTTGGATTTATTTAAGGACGAGTTTTGGGGGTCTGGAGATGTGGTGGCAGAATGTCAAAGTCATGTCTGTCAATGTCAGCTAAGAATCCTATACTGGAACCACTACTTCACCCAACTACTTGTCAAGGATGCTCATCAGTGTATACTTCAGGAATCAAGGAGAGTCTGAGATTCGTTCAGAATATTGGCTTTTTAAGGGACATCAATTTGTTCAGAAACTACTACACACTTGTGTCACACATGCAAGAAGTATGAAGGAAGGCCTTGCCATGGTAATTCTCCGCCCCCTATGCCAAACCTTCGTGTCCAACTATCTAGACAAATTCAGACCACTAGTGTAGCATTTGCAGGACCTATGTATGTGGAACATCTGGCAGTGGGTCTTCAAAGACATGGATGAGCTTGTACACTTGTTGCACCACATGTGCTGTACACCTTGAATTAGTGGGAGATATGACGACTGACACCTTTCTGCAAAGCTTTAGGTTTCCTGCAAGATGAGGTGTGCCATCCAGAATGATCTCCAACAATGACAAGACCTTCAAGCATACAGCTAAACTTATTAAGCAGAGTACAGTAGCTTTGCAGGTGGAATGGAACATCTGGAGAAGGCTCCTTGGTGGGGTGGCATAATCAAGTCTGCAAACTCGTACATAGATCATTGCAGCACATTTATTAACTTGAGGTTTGTCAGGAGCATGAGGAAGAGCAATGAGTATTACCCAAGATGCAGCTCCTATGGATTGGAATCCTTCTCTGCAGAGTTGCAGACTCAGTCAAGATTACAGCAACCAGTTCGAGATGCTGCTATAATTTTATACCCCTTTACCATTTGGTTATTTGTATCGCGTGATAATCATGGAGTTTTTGTGAGAATGATTATTTGTGTTTGAAATACAGTCAATTTGAATTTGGCGTGATGGTAGGTAGTAGTTACCGGCCCACTTTGTTACTTGCTATAATTGCAGTGGGCCAAGTTCCAGTTCAAAATCTTTGGCATTTCTATCCAGCACAAGTTCCAGTTTCAAGTCTTTGGCATTTCTATCCAGCACTTTCTTTAGTCCAATGCTCATCACTGCTAACTTTGCCCGTGCTATCACATTCAGCTTAGGGAGGGGCACTGGCTTTGCGCTGTCCTTGCGTAACACAACACACAGATTCCTCGCACGTTCCTGCAGCTCCTCTGGGACGTTGGACGGAAGGCAGAACACATACCCTAAGAGCTTCTCCTCCATTAGATTCCTTCTAACAACATTGATATCGCCACAGCACATTACCTGCATTATAACAAATAATTAGAAATTTTTAAAAGCTAAACAACAGTGGTGTTTCATAATAGTAGCCTGAAGAAAGCTATACACTGCAATTTGATACATTAGCTACCATCTACTAAAAAAACAAACAACGGACTTCAGGGGCCAATTATTAATTTGGAGGATAGGGTTGAAATAAATGTTATCAGAGAAACAATGAGAAACTGCAGCAACAGCCACAATATCACAATATTAATGAGGTATTGCATCCTGTACCTGCAACACAAACAAAATGGTTTCTAGACTGTCTTGGTAAAGGGCTCTCTGAAGTTTTTGGTCCACACTACAGCGTGCTATGTCCACCTTGACAGGTGGAGAGAGGAGTGGCTTGAGGTAAGGGAAGAAGGTGGACCAGCTGGCTGCCTTGTGGTGCTCCTGCTCCAGTTTGTAGATATCCATGGGGTCCAGGTCTTTCAGGTAATCAGCCATGAAGGCTACGATCTTGTTGATGGCTTTGATAGACATGTGCAGGCCAGAGGACATCACCAGATGAGATAATGTCACTTGAGTGTAATATCTAAAGAAAATATATTTAAAAAAACCCTCACACACAATTACACCGATGCTTAAATAAAAATCTTTAAAAAAAATAAATTAATAAAAAAAGATATTCATTTATTATTTTTGCATTAGCTTCATGTATATGCAGTAAATTTTACGAAAATGATGGATGAAATGTATGTCACAACACAAGACTGATTGTGTCCCTATTCTTATTGCACTGTACATAGTAGCTGTTGTTAGTGAAATTGAATATGTACAAAATCGACTCCTGCATGATAGGATGTTGTAGACAATAGGCACACAACTAGCTCTGAGATTTATAACTCATAAGTTACACTGTATCTTCATGACTGGCCAAGTCAATAAATCTATACAGATCTAAGTCAAGCTCTATTTTGTTTCACTCACTGTAGCAGTTTGAGCTGATCTGCGGAATAGCTTCCTTTGCTCCTGCGTGAAATCACACAGTCAGCTAGTCCCTCGAGGGTTGGGTTACGACAGAAGTACTTGTGGACGTCCAGCGAATGCATGCAACACGCAAACACACACATGCAGTCCTGAGCGATCTCGATGGAGAAGGTGGGGCAGTGGGCGATGGCTATCAGCTGGTCCACCGCACTGCTGCGGGAGCAAATGTCCATGTGGACTTCAGAGTTGTCACGGAAACTGTACACACAATATTATTATCATAAGTCAGATTACATTTTATGCTTTGATTTCTGGAGTAGCACACACTGGCCACGCCCACCACAAGAGACAGCCAACAGTTCTGCACATCTAATAATGCAACTGCTACAACCGATAAAAATTATAGGCCTAAAAAAGAGACAATATAAATATTGAATTTCCAGTTTCACCACGTCATTTGCCTTGCTCTTCCGATGCTATTTTCCTTTATTTCTAATCTCCCTTCCTCATCTACTTCCAAAATTTCTATTCTTTAACGTGATTATGCTCAAGAAGTTAGTGGAACTTCTGTAAAGTACTACAATTTCACCGCAAACCACACTGGTTCACCACATTCCAGAGACCTCTTAGCTAAAATGTATGATACAGGCACAATATAAGTCACACTACCCATCCCAGTACACACCACCGACTGCATGGAAGCGTAAAAACATAGTGGCTAGACACACCCAGGAAAGTTTAGTTAAGAGATAGCTGCTGGAGTAAGTGATTTGTGAGTCAATTGACGCGCGAGTAAGATACTATCAGAGGTAACACAATCAAATATCAGAAATATTAGTTTATAATGTTTGGATCCACACATGTCATTTTTGTACCTTTGACCCTTGTGTTCGCTTAGTGGTTGACCCCGTCCCAACTCTACTAAACTAAATTAACGATCCTTACCCATATTGTACAAGGAAATTTAATTATTTACTCCTTGGAAATAGGGTATTTCTAATATGATTTGAATATTGCTGGACGCAGTTAGGTATTGCAAACCTACTGGAGTTCATTTTCTAGAATTAGTGGTGGTACGTTATCTCAGTTAATGCACTGTTTGTCATAGCTGTTCTTCCTTGACAATCCATCGCCCACTATGTCAGGTCCTAGACAATACAATGTAAATCTTGTGTTGGTACATCCAGTGAACAAGTGTGTGTGTGTGTGTGTGTGTGTGTGTGTGTGTGTGTGTGTGTGCGTGTGTGTGCGTGTGTGTGCATGTGTGTGCGTGTGTGTGTTGTGTATTACATTTACTGCTTAGCTAAAAATATTTTTACGCAAACAATAAATAAATTAGCTGCCTTTTTTTCCAGCAGCTCCTGACAAAAAATACTGAACTACTAAAATGTGACCGACTTTTAGTAATTGTGTATGGAAAAAGGTTTCAATGTCATGGTAACCACTCAATGCAACTTTCGGGACTTGAAAAACAAGCATTTTAAGGAATTATCGCACAGTCTAGAGCCTAACTCTAAATATGATTGCTCACTGACAAAAGAAACTGAGAGGAGGCCTAAGAAGCTAAAAATAGTAATTTAGACAGTCTGGATTTTTTGATTTTTTTAATGTTTTAAATCATTAGTACAGAATGACTCACTTGCCATGATCCTGCTTACTGTACTCTTTATACATCTCTTCCACTTGATCCCTTCACTGCCAACTTGTAGTGTTTCTCTCATACTTCTAATCTATATAATAATATGCTTGTGTGTCAGTAACGAACACGTGTGTATTCATGAATAATTCATTAGTTGGTAAGGTTGGTGAAGCGTCATCACAATCTGATTGAGTAAAATAGCGTCACTATCTGATTGGGTAAAGTGTCGTCACATTCAGTACAAACATGGCAATTAGAAAACAACGACTTGTACCAAACAGGTGAGATCAGCAAGAAAAGGATGGTGAAAGTTAAAGGGAAATAGTTTCTCAGAGTGTAAATCCAATAGAAGGACAGAGAGACTAAAAAGCAGGAAAAATAGACTAAGGAGGAGAAAGGAATCCAGACTCACAAGAAAGAGCCAAAGAGTCAGGAAGAAATAGAGCAGAGGAGGGAAACTGGTGTAACTAAACCAAGTGGCAGAGGATAATAAGAATGGATACAATATTCCATATGCTACTGCATTCCTAATTTGTAAAGTTAGTCCATCTAGCGTCATTATGTGGTGGGATATTTGCTAGTGAAGTCTAATACAATTCTCCTACTCCTGCCTCAAACACTGACACACCCACGATCTCTACTATCAATATAAAACAATTTCTCTGCCAGTTTCTCATACTTGAACAAAAACTTGACCACATTCTCCAGTAAACCCTTCAAGATGAAATTCTTCTGTTCTTGGCTTCCCGGGGCCCCACTGGTATCCTCCAACGCCTTGAAGCGGCTGATGGGAACTCTGAGGAGACTCTGTAGCACGTAGCCATGGGCATCCAGTTTCACAAGGATCTTACGCGTCTCGTGGCCACGCCCTAGAGCTGCCAGCACAGCAATGCAGTCTGCCTCCAGGAACTTGAACGGCAGCCACAACATTCTCCATGGCTGCCACAGCATCCGCTCATAGATGTCTAGTAACAGCCTGCGTGTCAAAAGAAAACAACAACAAGAACAACAAATAACAACATTATTGACATGTTTTAGTGAAAACATAGACCATTCATTTATGCATATTGATAGTGTTAGAGTACCACACACACACACACACACACACACACACACACACACACAAACACTGAAGGTAAGTTAGATACGAGCGTAAACATCGTAACATCCAGGTATAGGAAGGCATAGGAACCCTAAAGCCTCCCCTCCCACCTCTCCCAATTATTTTTCTGAAATATGCCAATGATATATTAAAGAGGGAGAAGAGAGAGAAAGACAGGAAAAGGGAACGAACTTTAACTACAATTTCAACTGTAGATTTAGTTTGTTAACATGCTGTAGGGATGTTGGAAAGAAGATGGTGATATGAACCATCTAATTCACCATTTCATGTGTTTCCTCTTGGAACTGAGATACAGCTGGTGAAGTACTCACTTGTTATACAGATAAAAAGAAATGCAGGGGGAAAAAATAAGAGTTTTAATTACAATCAATTTTTTTTCCCTTCTGCATACTGTGAAACACTAAACAATGACTCATAGCAACAACTACAGATGAGGCCTGAATAAGCTGGTAATGGTCATCAACCAGCCTTTAGTATGCCATACTGCACAGATATACTAGTAAACCTCATTGAAGTGCCAAGGAGGTAAGCCTTTACGAAGCTTAATAATTACAGGGGAAAACTACTATACTCAAGAAGCGTACGTGTAAGAAGTTACAATGAATGAATAATCTCTTACAACTCACAATTGGCCATTTTGCTGCAGGAAGTAGACTCTGTTGGCATACTTGGTCTTGTTGTCCGGCGGGTGAAGGTACTTCTCTGCCAATTCCTTGAGGATGCACTCATTAACTCCCTGGGTGGCAACCACCCGGTACTCCTTAGGGTAGCCACTGAACACTGTGTAATGATAGAATAAACTGAACCGTCCCATGAGCCTCAGCCACTCCACAGCCACACGCACTTCTTCAACTTCTGCCTCACACAGGTAGGTCATCTGAATGATTGGACGATAATGAGAGGGGGGGGGGGGGGGGGGGGAGTGGGGAGGGAGGGGAAAGAAGAGGTAAGGATAGGAAGGGATTGGAAGAGAGGGAGGGTGTGAGGGGAAAGGAGGGATGAAAGAGGGAAGGCAGAGGGGGAGGAAGGGGGAGGAAGGAGGAGTTGAAAACAAAGAAAGTAAAGGGTAGAATGTTAATTAGTACGAGAAGAGTAAAATTATTGTGAACGGGCTATGATTCCAAAGACAACCAGAGAGCAGCCATCATTCTGCAAGTAGAGCATAAGCGCTTGGGTACTGGTGCATTTAGTGCACTGAAGCCCAAGGGCCGTAGGCCCGAGGGCTTTGTGCACTAAATCCACCAGTACCCAAGCGCTGCTCTAACTATTTTAGATCCCGTTTACCCAGGCCTGCCCAGTTTCCACTAGCAACTTTGTTTATCAGCATTTTCGGTGTCAAGCGAATTCTTCCGTGTTTCCGGCCCAAAATTAAAATTCAATTAAAATTCAATTGAAGCACACCAGCAAGTTTACTTTAGCAAGTTTACTTTAGCATTGTAGCTGCCAGGAGAGCGGCAGCAGGAGAGTTATATGATAGGGCTGGTCCCATATAGGTGGATATGAGAGAGTAGTAGACCCTCGCATATCCGGCCTCACATAACCTGCTCCCTGCTTTATCCGCCTATTCTATTAAACTAAAACTCAAAAATACCCCAAGGGTGGTTAGTATGCACAGTTCATATACCTAAAGGCAAAAAATAGTGCACACTTACCAAGTTAGTACACCTAGTAACAATATAGCAACGGGATCTAACACCAGCTAATCCTGCACCAGCTGGCAGTTAGTCCGACTCACCTCTAGAGTGCCACCTGGGCGGAGTCCCAGCCTGGCCAGTGACGTCCCATCCTCAACGGTCTTGCCACGATAACTGAGGTCTCCCTGGAAAGATCTTGGAATCTGGAAAGTTCTCTCTATCCTGCCCTATAGCAACAAGAGAAGGAACAGAGGAGAAGGAGAAGGAGGAGGAGGAATGAAAAATAACAATTTTATTGGTCCTAGCAAACCATTACCTTCTCTCTCTAAAAATTTTGGAGGCTAATTAGTTAAAGAGAAGGGAGAAAAGTCTGTGCTTGTGTGTGTGTGTGTGTGTGTGTGTGGGGGGGGGGGGGGGGGGGGGGGGGGGGGGGGATATCAATGTTTCCTGATTGCAATTACAACAATCAGTTCATAAACTTACTTCCTGGTTGGTTTTAGGCTACTGGCAGCCAACTGTCATAACAACACACATACTGACACTACGCTGGAACTTTCATTAGTTATTTTTCTTCAAATCTCCTCTGGTCCCAAAATGGGCTCATAATACAATGGAAAACAGAAAGAAAGTAAAAGAAGCTAAGAATGGGGGTCTTATATATAAGTCTGGTGTAGAGTAATGAATATGATTTCAGAGAGACAGACCAGTCACATTTCTAATTGCCAATACCTCCATCTTGATAGCATATCCATAAAAATATAAAACCCACCTTAATATCTGCACCTGTTTTGGGTGTGGTCCACATCTTAACTTCCTTAGTCTCTTCAGAGTTCCTGTCCATGCATCGCAGCACAATACTATAGCTGAACCTGGGAGGTCCAGGGTTCTCCAAACCTTTGGCCTCCTCGTACTTCTGCAGAAACATGTGGAAGCTAAGGAACCTACCCAGCACGACCGTGCGGCCTTCTTTATGAACTTCAGGCTCTTCGCTGCCATATTCTGCAACGTTTCCCAGACATCTGGTCTCTTCTTTCGACGATTCTTTCTTTTCTGTGGCCGGCGAATGCTCTCCAGGTTTACTAGACATCCTTTTTGTAGAAATCTTCACCACCGTCTTTGTTCGTGTGTTGTCTTTGTCTGCTGACAGGGGCCTCCCCACTGCGCCACTCTTCTCCTTGTTTGAATCAGAGTTCTCACTCTTAGCAGCCGTCTTTTTGGGATCTTCTTCCTCACTGGAGCTATCTTTACTGCCATTGCCACCATTTCCTTTGCCTCCTTCGTTAGATGAACCTTTACCCTTCTGTTGCCTCGCCCTCACCTCGCGCACAATCTTCTCTCTGGAGAGCTCTTTCTTGGACTTCTTTGCCTTCTTGGTTTCTCCTCCAGCAGCTTCTGACAGCAGACTGTCCACGAGGTTTTTGACGTCTTCTTTCTCAGACATCCTAACCCTGAAGTGATGACGGTTTACTTCAGATGCTTAATAATCTCCTGAGTTTGCTCACACTAATAAATATACATATAATCAACAAAAAACATTAATACACACACACTTAAATGTCAGAAAAAAGCTACAAAATTATTCTGAACTTTTTAATGCCCTTTTTCAATGTAATGTACTTCTGTCTGACTATGCAATAGCACTGATACAATACGAAAGAATGAGAAATAAAAATCGCAAACTAACTGTGCATGTGATAGAGTACAAAGGACAGAATGCTGTAAGATGAGAGAGTTGAGTGGTAAGCCTAGCATCCTACGAGTATGGTGAATGATATGCCTCAGAACTATATAACTGTACAGAGACTGCAGAATGTGTTGTGCACTGTATCCCCCACCCAGTATATGTGAAAAGAAATGACGTATGAAACCGTTATTGAATCTGAACTGCTCCATATGTTCTACCAGAGAGACTCACTTGCGTCACTCACGAACTATTAAATGTGTTTATGCACACACACACAGTGCACACGCGCACATTGAGCCTGTCAAATGTATAAAAGTTGTGTAAAAAGCACAATGGCACAAGTGTGTGTGTGTGTGTTTGTGTGTGTGTGCTGTGTTTTCTAATGTGGCCGAGTGTTCTTGTGAAACTCACAAGTCAACACAACAACATGTAATGAGGAAGTCAGTCTTCTCACCACTAAAAATGGTTCTTTGGCTGAATGGAACTACATCTACAGGAAAACTTGTGGGAAATTAGCAAAAACTTGGAAGCCGAATAAGCTCCCACTGTCCCTCCTTCCCTCCCATCCTCTCTCACTCTATCCGTATGCCCTCGAACTGTTGTAATCAATTGGATACAGTAATATGACAAGTTGACTGTATAGGGTAGTCCGGTGTAGCCAGACCCACGTAGCGCACAAAGCACGCGGAGAGGGTCTGAGGACATGGCCGTACCAAATTTGTTCCGGAGGAATGTGGAAGTGGTGAGTGCCCCACCTCCTTTATACCTGAGTTTCTACCGCAAATTAGCCATGATTGCTAAACCTAGCATTGGAATGGGTAGCTGACACGCACAGGAATTTCTATTTGTGGTTGAGGAGGGCTATTCCCGGTAATTTGCTAATGGTAATTGCAATATAGGTGCGGCAGAACAAATTTGGTACGGCCATGTCCCCAGACCCATTACCAGCGTAGCGGTTTGGTAAAGGGTCTGGCTATGCCGGACTATGTATAGGGAACATCGCTTGTGTGAACGGTCGTTTTCAAATGCAAGAAACAACTCACAACAACTCACACAGTTAAGGATGTCCCTTTCACAACCAACACCACAATATCAATGTCCAGACAATCTAATCCATCTACTGCATTAAGCCATTTGATAGACAATTCAATGACCTCAATACATTAGTCTCCAGGCAAAGGATTGGTAGTCACTCTGAATCATAACAACGTGCGGCAAGAATTTATGAGCAGCTCCAAGTCCATCCAGCATATAAATTAAAGTTCTGTCGACCATTACCCGGTTGTGCGAGAAAAGTAGGGATACCACCATTATTTTTTTTGTAGTATGTAACACCCGCACGTCGCGATCAGATCACGTGAGCAAATATTCCTTGCTGCCCGCTGGTGGTTTTCCTTACGCTGCACTGGGCGACGCTTTTATCCACTGGTAAAAGAATTTACCTAGAATTCTTTTATCAATGTTTTTATTGGGGTACAGAAATGAAGTTTCACGCGTTGATGATAATATAAGGTAAGTGTCCCGGGCCTGTTTAGCTTCTGTTATGGTGACAGCGTGTACATCTATCGTTTTCATTGCTCAGTGTATAGTAGCACCGATATTTCGCACCTTTGGTTCTTCATTTGTTAATTTTTTAACCTACTTTTAGGGTCTTCTTCTGAAAGTGGTGATGGGAAAGCGGAAGACATTGGGTGTGGTATTTTTAGTTTCTTTCCTTTTGTTTTTAGTTCAAATAGTATTACAAGGATCTGAAGAAGAGGATGCAAAGCTTCAAGTTTATTCTGAAAATACTATGTTGCAGTTCTTGGAAGAGACACCTCAGTTTTCTGATGAGATTGAGAGTACAAAAAACCATTGTGCCTTGGATACAGGGATCTACAAAGCCTGGAAGACTGGCATAGTAACCAGCCTGGGATCACCAATTATCAAAGACTGCTACAAAATTATTGCTGGTGACAATTTGGAATCCACCAGAGTGAACAACAACCTTCAGAAGTGGTTGAAAACATTCAAACAGCAAATGTACTCAAATAAAGCTTACCATTCTCTGCTGCAACAGTCCCGGAACTGCTCACGGCTGAAAGGAACCCTTAACAACAATCTATATAACACAAAACTGGAAAGGGATTTCCCCATAGCTTATGTCTTCTTGGTGTATGAGAGCCCGCTACAATTTCTACGCCTCTTCAAGATTCTTTACAAGCCACAAAACTCTTACTGCATTCACGCTGATAGGAAGTCTCCCTTTCGGGAATTTTATGATAACATTATAAAGTGTTTTGACAACGTGATAGCACCAACAAAGCAGTTTGATGTCCAATGGGCCAAATATACTATGCTGGAGGCTCAAGTGCAGTGCTTTACAGACTTGGTGAATCTGAGAGAGATACAGACTGAGGAAAGGAAGTGGAAGTACGTCGTAAACCTCTGTGGCAAAGAGCTTCCTTTACACAGCACCAAAGAAATGGTCCAGATGATACAGTCAATGAAGGGAACGTCTTCTATCGTGACTTGGCCTATTCCGAAGACAGAGTGGATGACCATGAAAAGATTTAAAAGGCACACTATCCCATTCAATTTAACTTTGTACAAGAGTATGGCTTACAACGCTCTATCTGCTGATTTCACCACATTTATGGTGACGAACTTCCGAGCAAGGAATTTATTGAGATTCTTTAAAGATGTAGTAGTTCCTGAGGAGCACTTTTACTCAGTGCTATTTCACATGCCAGGTGTTCCTGGAAGTTACAGTCCAGATATCCCAGATGAGGGTTACTTCGAGGTTAGCCATTATTTCTGGAGAAGTAACAGAGCTGAGAAAGCTTTGCCATGCTTCGGCAGTACCATCCACATGATATGTATTGTAACTCACTCAGATCTCCCTCGCATCATGCGTGAGACTAACAACGGTGACACTTCCCTTTTCCAGAACAAGTACTTCATGGAGAAGAACCATGTTGTGATGGACTGCATGGAGGAGATGATTGTGGCAAAGAATAAGTTGGAGTACGAAGAAGATTGTCACGTTTGAGGAAAAGTTATAACTCCAGGATCAGGCCTCAGAATAAGAAGAGATGGCTGATACTCCAGGATGACATGACAATGAACTGATGCTCAGTATTTTTATCACTTTTTAATCGGACTTAAATTATTGTGAGGTAACCTTGCAATTATTTTGATATTATAAGTGCACTGAAGCATGAAATCAAAAGCTAAGACAGATGAGATGGCTCGGGAAGAAAGAGAGCAGGAGAGAAAGGATGAAAATAAGAGCTAAGATAGCTGAAAAAGAAAGACAGTAAGAAAGAAAATGAGAACAATAAAAAGGGCAGCATGAGAAAGAGAGGTTGAGATTGGCAACTACAATGAACTCCTTTCAACCTTTTTCAAAGATTTGTATATTAAAAAAATATCCAACCTCATAAAGGTAAAGGCTTGCATTTTTTATACGTGCTATTGTTCTACACAAAACCAAACATCATATAGCTATGTGCATTCAAGCTACCACCAGTTCCTTTTCCAATTATGCCATATCTTACACTCAAAAATGGTAGCAGCAAGTTACCAGCTATAGTACAACTATTATGTTACCATAAGCCAGCTGCATAAAACCAGTAGCTAGCTACACTTTATGAATTTAAAAAAAAAAAAAAAAAAAAAAAAGCAACAGTAATAAATAAAAATAATAATTTTATAATAATAACAGAAGAAACAAGAACAAAAAAAAATTTTGTTCCCAATAGAAGTAGCTAATCAATATTGGCACAACTGATTGCAATGAATTTTCGTCCTTCATTATGACTGAGCTTGTGTTCTAATAATATGGCGATGGGAATAAAGAAGTTCTACACATCACCATGGCATGCGTCTGCACAGATGTTGGAATAGCTTAATACTGTATTCTTTTTTTTTTTTTTTTTTTACAATTTTGAATTGACACAAGCCTTGAGCCACGCGCGCGTAATGCGTACCAAAAAGAGGGGACGACGTTATGTGCAGAACGGCTGACCCTCACCTTTGACCTCAGAGCGCAGCCGATCAAATGAACTTTGAACCTTAAGCACGTGTGCATGCGCATATGGCTAACCGTCGCTAGCTGCGGGGCTAGGCTGACCATTACTGCGGGGGCTGACCATCTCTGTGGGGCTGACCATTTGTGTGCCGACAGACCCACCCCAAGCAGCACCTCAATCATGCTAGTACACAGTACATGATCACTTGGAAAAATAGCTGTGTACACATCAATATTTTGCAACTGTAGTTTTATAATTATAATACTTGTTCCAATCAAAGGGTGTGGCTTCAATTTTGGGCGTGACTGCTTATTCTAAAAGTTGAAGCAAATGTTATACTGGTGACACATATTTTTAAGTCGACAGACCACAACTCCATAAAGTGAATGGAGCAAACTACATGTGTATATATATTATAGTAGCGACAGTGAGAGCAACACAAGTACTTTTCCTGGGTCCATGCATCTCACTCGCCGCCTCCTCCCTTCCCCCCTCCCCCACCCCAATTTGTTCATAGAAATGTTTCTCCAATGTGTTAGAGTAAATGGTAGCATTGTATTACTAGTTAAATACAACTTAAGTACGATCGACGTGATGCCTCAAGGCAGCACTAAGAGGTCACTAACTGAAGAAACCTTGAGTACTATGTTAGTCAACTTTATTCTGAAAATGCAGTTTGTTTGTATGCTAGTATAATATTCCCAATGCCATTGACAAAATACTAATGAACTATTCCATAAAAATAAAATACTATTTCCAGTATGAAGAAACTCTTAAAGAGTTGGATTATGACAGTGTCAGTGATAAGTTTAGTTGTCCTCAATATTCCAGTAGATTTTCCTTCGAACAAGGATTGAATCGTCACTGGAAACGTATCCATGGCAATTCCTTGGACACTCTTGCATCTCAAACCTGTAACAAAGAAGGGAAAGTAATTACATGTTACCAAAGGTCCAGTGCTCCTTTCAGGAGCACAATGCTGTTTTCACTACAGTACAGTACAGCACTTGATGTTACACTGCTCATCTCTACTTGATAAAGGTCTCAATAATAACCATTAAATAGGAATGCTTAATTAGAAAACTAAATATACATTATGAATGTAAGAAGTAAAAAAAAAGCAAGAAAGTACCTCTTACTAAGATGAATGAAAGAGACCACAATGGCACTTTATATGCTACACACATGTACATGTGTAAGTGTATACAATATATGAGTTTGTACATGAGGAAACAGGTGTGACGAGCCCCACAACAAAAACTTTAATTTGTACAGACATAGCAGCAAAAGCTCTACAATTTACTCATGGGCTGATACAATAATTTGTAATAATTGAAACTTAACATGCCATTTGTAATAATTGAAACTTACATGCCACAGTTGTTCATGTATGTGCATGTGATACAGAGAGTACCAGTACTTATGATTGCAACATTGTGCTCATATCTATCAGGATCCTGTACAAATGGCATCAAAATGTTGGATGGCTTCACTAAACTTTGCTCTAATTACAAAAATGGGGTGTTGCTTGCCAGTCAGAAAGTATTCAGATGGACTCCTCTTGTTACAAACAATGCAAAAGTAGTAAATTTAAGAGCAATGCAAACAGTGAGGAAGATGATTCGGTATGGGTGGGCTCTAAGTAGTCTCGCGTACCCAGACCCTTTACCAATTGCTGCGCGGGAAAAGGGTCTGGTAGACTGACATTGAGCAGTTTGTTCTTGCTTAGTCAGCAAGTGGTTAACTGTGGTTCAATTAGTGTGGGTGTAAATCGTTAAATATTTTCAGGCGCGTGAATTGTTCAGATCAGTAGGCAGAGCTTGTTCTGTATTGCCATGAAGAAATGTTACTTGTACAAGCATGACAAAGCAACAACTGTATTTTGCTGCTAAGCGAAACTTCCAACTGCAGATATCTTTAAAAAGCTAGGCCAAGTCACTGCTTAGCATAACTAATGGCATCACCTAAAGGAAGAGTTTTGACACGGAATTGTTTGGGATAAAGATTTTGCCCAGAAATCTACAGAGAAAAACTGACCTAACAACAAACAGCCAAAAAAAAAGTTTTGAGCATCTTATGAGTAAAACAAAGTATATTACATCACCTATTGTTTGCGGTCTCCCCAATTAGCAAAGGGAACTGAACAAACTGCTCAATGTCAATCTACCAGACCCTTTCCCGCGTAGCGATTGGTAAAGTGTCTGGCGTAGAGACTAGGCTCTAAGGACAAGTTTTTTTTTTGTGGTTTGCAGGTGTTCATGCGAGAAATCACATTTTAAAGTTGTGTAAAAATATTATGCCCCCCCCTTCCCACGCCACTCAAACCATATCTTTGAAAAAATATGCTATTAAAGCTATTAAGTATTTAATTGGTAAAAAAATAACTAAAACTGTTTCTTATCATTTAAATCTCCACAGTGTGTGACCCCCTGTACACCCCCACTCCACTTCCATCACCCTGTCACTCTAAGCTCAACTTAATAATTTGACGAGCATATATTTCCTACTTTACCTGGAGATGTAACCTTCAGTAATGTACGTTGTTGTTTTTTATGTCACAATGAGTACTGCCTTGTTGACTATCATTTCAAGTGGCTTTATCTTTCATTAATGTAAAAATCAACAACAGATAGTGTATTAATGAAAGAAAAAGCCTTTTGAAAACAAAGTGCACCAATTATTAAGGTCACTAATGATTTCTGCATTGTTTGATACCGAAAGGGGGACACACCTTTCCCCCTTCTTTAAACTAAATTCCTCCACACTCTTCTCTTCCTTAAGCTGAGTTTCCCTTTCTTGTGAGTGAGTGATTTGTATGAGTAGAGATTTACACTTTAAGCACAATTTCAGAAGAGAGCTCTGTGAGGCACTATTGCTTGTGAAAGGGTTGAATTATCGTGATTATTTCTCACCAATTGACACATCTCTACTAGCACTATTAATTTATCCATAATAGTATCACTTGATGAAGTTATTTGTTTGTTGTTGTTGTTTTTCAGTTAACCCAATTAATGGGCATCTGCGTAATTGAGTGAGGAAAAGGAGATCTTAACTAGTAATGCTACCACCTGCTCCTACCCTTTATCCTCTGCTCAGCTTTTCCAAATGTCTCTGCTATAGTTTTGCATTAAGTGTTTACCTGATTCATCTATTCAAATAAACCACCCACCCCCCCTCCCCCTCTCCCCCGTAGTCCCTCAAAGTTTGGTTTTAAAAACTCCCAATATTTATGATACTGGCAGTGCATTTATTTTCTCTGCTACAGGCTTCTTCAGACCCAAGTTTAGAGTAGGGGAAGGAACTGAAGTTTGTCAGTGTGTCTACATATGCCAGTATTTGGTCAGGGCTTCATACAGGGGAGGGGGGAGCTGGGCCATTTTAACCAAAAAATATATAACAATTATAAGGGCGGGGTAAATAAAACAATTAAGTGGCATATATAATACAAGTATAGAGTATTGAAACAAGATTGTTATAATAAGAGAAATAAACTGAGGTGGAACACATCACTGATGATGAAGAATCCGCGAACATTCTCACTAGAGAGATTCAAAGTGAAGATTGCAATCCTATCTGATATACAAAGATCAATGCCTACTTGCAATACAAACTAAATCCCAACTACAAACGTATCAGCAATACTTACACACAGTAGTCTGTATTGAATTTACATTCAAAATAACTAAAATTTATATATGATTTTAAATGAATAACGCTGGTGATTGATGAATACGAAGAACATAAGTTAATATTAACACACAAAATCTTTACAATTTGTTACTATTATTATTAGCCCTCAGTGTGCATGTACAAGAGGGACTATCCAGCAAGTTGAGGACTTGATCCCAGCGTAGTCTATTGACACACACTACACCAAGCAGAAACAGAGTAACTAGTGCAGTGAAGACCCACTAGCGGGTATGGTAGCGTCAGAGTTCCAGTAAGAACAGTCAATGACAGTGTTCTAGGTGATAAATATAAACAAAAAAACGAAACATCACGACGATCAACGGTACACGAAAATAAGAACAAATAAGCATGCGTGAATACTAATGATGAAATAAAATGTAAATGTTATAGCAGTCAGAGAAAACATGAAAGTTTGAGAAAACATGAAGCTGTTGGCTTCACATAGGGTACTAACTGTTGTGGAAAAGGTCCCCCTATCGTCAAGTCGTAATCATGTGAGCAAATAATTTCTTGCAGTTTGAGATAGATTTGCTTAATCCTGAGAATTTAACAGAGAGCAAAATAAAGATAGATTGTAAAAAATTCTACTAAACTTTTCTAAGCAGTACAAAACATCATAACCATCTTTACATAAGTATTTTGAAGAATACTACATATGTTGCACTTGTAATACATCTAACTAAACTATTGGTCGCTCAATGTAATACATGTACATTACATGTTATTTCACAAAAATGGGCAATATGCTACAGGAAGATTGGCCTTTCTGATATAGATACAAGACATGTTTGCAGTAACATTGTTAACACATGGTGGAATTCTAATATTAAATTAATTTGCTTCCATCAGCTCAAAGAGTACACAGGCAGCGAGAGAATAATAGGCAGGCAGTGAACCTGAGACTACATAGGCAGTGAGCCTGAGAATAGATAGGCAGTGAACCTGAGACTACATAGGCAGTGAGCCTGAGAATAGATAGGCAGTGAACCTGAGACTACATAGGCAGTGAGCCTGAGAATAGATAGGCAGTGAACCTGAGAATAGATAGGCAGTGAACCTGAGACTACATAGGCAGTGAGCCTGAGACTACATAGGCAGTGAGCCCGAGAATAGATAGGCAG
>WLWD01005312.1_pt1 | contig 29144 bp, 20 predicted proteins | sample 6712731 | NCBI WGS metagenome assembly WLWD01 (sample SAMN12718690, study PRJNA576275) | sponge metagenome | isolation source: marine sponge | host: Mycale hentscheli | place: New Zealand: South Island, Marlborough, Capsize Point | collected 2014-11-01
CCAAAGGTCTCGGGGCGAGCGAAAAAGGCGGCGAATTGGTCGCGCAATTGGCTGTTGAAGAGAATGGAGCGGGCCCAGCCGACGCCGGCGCCCAGGACATCGCCAAAGCTGAAACCGCCGCAGGCGACCAGGCCCTGGAATTGGTCTAAGGCAACGCGGCCTTCGAGCAGGTCGGTCATGGTGACATCTACTGATTCGCAGCCGCCGGCGTCAAAGGCGGCGGCCATTTCGACCTGGCCGTTGATGCCTTGTTCGCGCAAGACCGCGACGCGGGGGCGCTGTTGCGGACGGGTCAGGGTGGGCAGCGGTCCGGGGGCCGCGAAAGTCAGGCCCGGATCGGCCGCATCGGCGATGGCCTCGTATTCCTGCCGGGAGCAGGCCGGGTTGTCGCGCTGGGCTTGCATATGGTAGGTGACTTCGGACCAGGTCTGGTGCAAATCGAGGACGGGGGCGTTAAACAGTGGCTGGCCGTTTTGGGCAAGGGCGATAATACCCGAGTCGTTGACGACGCCCAATTGGTGGGCGACATCCTCCAGTTGGTGGGCGGTCAGGATGGCGTCTACGGCGTTCTGGTCGGCGGCCCGGTATTGCAGGACCACCCCTATTTCTTCGTTGAAAAGGGCGCCCAGCTGGTCGGGTCCTAGGGCGGCGATGTCAACGCTGAGGCCGCGGCGGCCGCCAAAAGCCATTTCGGCCAGACAGGCGAAAAGGCCGCCGTCGGAGCGGTCGTGGTAGGCTAGGAGCAGGTTTTCGGATAGCAATGACTGCACCGCGGCGTATAGGGCGGCTAGATCTTGTGGCTCAATATCGGGGCAATTATCGCCGATTTGATTGTAGACCTGGGCCAGGACCGAGCCGCCTAGGCGGTTGTGGCCGCGACCCAGGTCGATGAGCAGCAGGCGAGTGTCTGTTCCGGGCTTGAGATCGGGCGTGGCCAGGCGGCGGACATCGGGCACTGGGGCAAAGGCCGTTACCACCAGACTCAAAGGTGCCACATTTTGCTGCGCTCGTCCCTGACTGTCCTCCCAAACGGTGCGCATCGAGAGACTGTCTTTGCCCACGGGGATGGCGATACCTAGGGCGGGACAGAATTCCATTCCCACCGCCTCCACGGCTCGGTACAGGGCGGCGTCCTCACCTTCTTCGCCGCAGGCGCACATCCAGTTGGCCGACAGCTTGATCTGGCCGATGGGTCCCAGTTGGGCGGCGGCGATATTGGTGATCGATTCGGCCACCGCCATCCGCACCGAGGCAGCTGCGTCTATCAGAGCCAGCGGGGTGCGCTCACCCATGGCCATAGCCGATCCGGTGTAGCCCGTAAAGGAGTGGGCCGTCAGTGCCATATCTGATATCGGCACTTGGTAGGGCCCCACCATCTGGTCGCGGGCGATGAGACCGGTGACGGTGCGGTCGGCAATGGTGATGAGGAAGGTTTTGCTGGCTACGGCGGGAAAGCGCAACACCCGACCGACCGTTTCTGATAGGGCGATCCCCTGCGTCTTGAGGGGGACCATCCCTGCAGGGCGGTGGTGGACGCGGCGCTCCATACGCGGCGGCTTGCCCAGGATAACTTCGAGGTCGAGGTCGGCGATAGGGTAATTGCCGAAGAGAGGGTCGTGCAGGGTCAGTTTGCCGTCGCCGGTGATCTCGCCGATGGCGGCCCACAGGCAGCGCTCGCGGGCGGCCAGGGCGCCAAAGTGTTCTAAGTCGTCGCGGCTAATGACCAGGACGTAGCGTTCTTGGGCCTCGTTGCTCCAGATTTGCATGGGGCTCATGCCGGGGTCGTCGTTGTGCACGGCGCGCAGATCGAAGCGGGCGCCGCTATCCTCGACCAGTTCGGGACAGGCGTTGGAGAGGCCGCCGGCGCCGATATCGTGAATGCTGAGAATGGGGTTGTCGGTGCCCAGAGCGATGCAGCGGTTGAGCAATTCCTGGCAGCGGCGCTCCATTTCCGGGTTGTCGCGCTGCACCGAGGCGAAATCGAGGTCTTCGAGATTGCTGCCGGTATCCATGCTCGAGGCAGCCCCGCCGCCCAGGCCGATGAGCATGGCCGGTCCGCCCAGCTGAATGACGTGGTCGCCGGGTTGCGGTTGCTTTTTATCTACATGCTCGGCGTCTATCAGGCCGACCCCGCCGGCTACCATAATGGGTTTGTGGTAGCCGCGGTAGCGCCCGCCGGCCTGTTCTTCAAAGGTGCGAAAGACGCCCAGGATATTGGGGCGACCGAATTCGTTGCCAAAGGCGGCCCCGCCAATGGGCCCCTCGGTCATAATTGCCAATGGAGTGGCCAGGCGGGTGGGGAATTCGGCGTGGTCCAGTTCCCAGGGCTGGGGGTGTTGGGGCAGGCGCAGGTGGGAGGTGAAAAAGGCGTTGAGACCGGCCTGCGGTTGGCCGCCGGTGCCAGCAGCCCCTTCGTCGCGAATCTCGCCGCCCACCCCGGTGGAGGCGCCCGGATAGGGGGCGATGGCGGTGGGGTGGTTGTGGGTTTCGACTTTGAGCAGAAGATGGGTTTGTTTGCGGCTAAAGCGGTACGGGTCGCCGGGGCTGCCGGGCCGGAAGACATCGACGGCAAAGCCCTCGACAATGGCGGAATTGTCGGCGTAGGCCACGACGCAGCCCTTTGGATGGCGGGCGTGGGTGTGGCGGATCATGGCGAATAAGGTGTGATCGCGGTCGGTCCCGTCGATATTCCAGCTGGCGTTGAATATCTTGTGGCGGCAGTGTTCCGAGTTGACCACGGCGAACATCATTAATTCGACATCGGTGGGATCGCGTCCCAGATCGGCGTAGACCTGGAGGAGATAATCGATTTCGTCGGGGGCCAGGGCCAGTCCCATGCTCTGGTTGGCCGTTTCGAGGGCGCTGCGGCCGCTGTCGCCGAGGGGGATATGGACCAGGGGTTGCGGCTCGACCCGGTCGAAAAATAACTGCGGATCGGCGATTACAGCTTCGGTCATACGATCGAAAAGAAGCGGGGCGAGACGGTCCCGCATAGCGGCGTTGGCCCCGTGCAGGCGAAAGGTGGTGCCGCGTTCGACGCGTTCCACCTGCTCCAGGCCGCAGTGGTGCAGGATATCGGTGGCTTTGGAAGACCACGGCGAAATAGTCCCTGGCCGCGGTCCTACGGCTAATTCCTCGCTGGGCTCGGGCAAAGGACCAGAGTCGACCCCCAAGAGAGCTTGCAGGCGTTCGAGCTGGTCGGAGTTTAGGGGCTGGCGCAACTGCACGGCGTAGAAGAAATTGGCCTCTATACCAGTTAGCTGAGGCTCAATGGCGCGGCAGGTTTGCAAGAGGGGCAGACGGCGGAAATCGGACAGGGCGGCGGGCCCTCGGAAAACGCGTATCATAAGTGTGCCAGGGGCTAAGACAGCTAAAGGGGTGCGAGGACAGAAGCGGGCGGCAAATCAAGGCGGAGCTGGAATTTGGCTTTGCAACCCCGGCCGCAGGGCTTTACTGGACAGGCCCTAATGTAGCGGCAAGTCGGTCCGCTTCCAAGTCTGGGTCGATTAAAAAAAACTATATCCTTCATCAGGTCGAGTTATCGCTGTTATTGAGGGGGCAAAGCCGGCGCAAAGGGGAGCGGGCGTCTTTACTATTTACGGCTTCTTGGCTTATCTTAAAACTGGACTTTTGCAAAAATCAGGTGAGGGCAAGATGGTCCATAATCTTTGCGATCTCCCATTTAGCATCCGTTGCTTGTTGAATGGCCCAGGTCAGCGTCTTGCCCAAGACCTCTTTGGCAACGGCTCGACAGGCTTGGCCGATGGTCGTCAGCCGTTCTTGCGTCCACGCACTCGCACGGCGGGTGTGCATCTGGGCCATGAGCAGACTGTGCACTACGATTACGAGGTATGTGTGCCTGGTCAGGCCCTCGCCTGTACGCAGTTGACAGTCACCCAGACCCAGATGCTGCTTGCCGTCCCGGTGAAAGGTTTCGGTGCCGGTCCAACGTTGCCGATAGGTTTTGAGGATGGTGCTGACGTGCCAGTGAATTCGATTGGTGATCAGGATCTTGGCGGGCTGGCGGCCGTTTTTTCGGTCCCACAGAATCACCAGGCGGACCGGATGATCCACGTCGGGGATCGAGACGATTTTGGTGAAATACCACTGCAGCTTAGTCCCCGAAACGACCGGCCGTCGGTCGGGGGCTAACAGACGGCGGGCTAAGCGATTCACCGCCAGTTTGTGGCCGTTCCACCACAGGGTTCGGTTGGCTTTCAAGTCGCCCACATAGGTCCGCTCCAACCCCTGGATATGGTTGAGAATCGCGGCGTTGGTAAAATAGCTGTCGAAGGTAAACGACCCCGGAATAGCCTCGGCTACGACCCAGTCAATGAGCTCTTTACAGAGGGTCGTATGATCTTTAAACCCCTCGGGATCGGCTTCTTTCTTGCGGAAGCGGCGAAACTCCAGCGGATAGTATCGGCCCGATGGACACACATAGTTGGCGATGAGATAATCATGGGCAATGACGTAGCGCTGGTCGGCATGATCCCACAACCAGCCCACATCCTCAATCAACTCACCCGTATGGGTGATCAGTGTATTGTCGATGGGAATAACGCCCCTCGTCGCATAGCGCGTGGCCGGTTGCCCTTGCAGCCAGGCCAGGCGCTGCCGATTCAACTGCTGGGCATCCCACGGGGCCTCATTCAGCCAACGATTGAGACAGGATTGATCCGTCGTCTCGACAAATTCGGCGTTAATCGACGAGACATTCTTGCGTTGGGCCACCAGCAAACCCGTCAGGTATTCGCCAAAATGACGCCGCTCAGGCGCGTTGGCAAACACCCCACCCCAAGTGTCAACCGCTTCTTCAACCACCGTGGGAAAGCCGATAATGGCAGGCATGGCATCCAATCCGAGACAGGGGGTGGGGAATGACTACATTTTGCACCAATTAATGCATACTAACCGCGTTTTGCAAAAGTCCAGTTAAAAGATATCGTTCAGCCTGGTGAATTCTGTCCGTGAAAGGCGCACTGATGCCCCTATCCTCGTCTTTAAAACTGCGCTCCTGCGAAAAGACCGCCCAGCCGGAAAATGCCCATGTCGTCCATTGATGCCTCCCGTGCCAACGCGGAGTATATTGACCAGCTCTACGCCCAGTACCAACGCGATCCAGACTCCCTGGACGAGTACTGGGTGGCGTTTTTTCAGGGTTTTGAATTGGGCTATCAGCGCTCGGACGAAGAGGGCGAAGGAGGCGCGCCCGAAGCGGTGACGACGACATCGGTGGCGTCACCGCCTCCGGTGCCGGCTGTGACGCCTCCCAGTTCGCCGCCTGTGCCCGCTCCGGGCAGCGGCCCGGGCAAGGATGTCTACGCGGTGGTCCAGGCGTACCGGCAATTGGGGCATTTTATCGCCCCGCTCGACCCTTTGGGGCACAGCCCGCAAAGCCATCCGTTGCTGGCTCTGGGCGAATTTGGCCTGGCCGAGGCCGATCTGGACCAACAGGTGGACAGCGGCGGTTTTTTGGGTTCCACCGACGGAACCCTGCGCCACCTTATCGAGCAATTGCGCGCCACCTATGCCGGGACGCTGGGGGTAGAGTTCGAAAGCATCGTCGACAAGGACCAGCGCAACTGGCTGCAACAGCGCATGGAGCCCAATCTCAATCGGCCCGGGCGCAGTCGCTCGCAACAGCGCCGGCTGTTCGAACGGCTGCTGGCGGCACAGGAATTCGAGCGTTTCCTGCACACCCGCTATATTGGCCAGAAGCGCTTCTCCATTGAGGGCGGCGAGGCGTTGGTGCCGCTACTCGATACGCTGGTCGATTCTGGCTCGGACCAGGGGGTGGAGGAGGTCGTCGTCGGCATGGCGCACCGGGGCCGCCTCAATGTCCTGGCCCATCTCCTGCGCAAACCCTACGATGCTATATTGGGCGAATTCGAAGGCGCGGCGCAGGAGGCCTATTCCGAAGAGGAAGGGGATGTCAAATACCACCTGGGCTATTCGTACGACCATATAACCACACAGGGGCGTAAGATCCATTTGTCGCTCAGTTCCAACCCCAGCCACCTGGAGCTGGTCGACCCGGTCATCGAGGGCATTGTCCACGCCAAGCAGGATTATCTGCACGATACCCGGCGCAGCCGGGTGGTGCCGGTGTTGATTCACGGCGAGGCCGCCTTTACCGGCCAGGGAATCGTCGCCGAAACCCTCAATCTGTCAGAATTGGAGGGCTACCGCACCGGCGGCACTATCCACATCATCATCAACAACCAGCTCGGTTATACGGCGACCCCCGAGGAAACGCGCTTTACGCCTTACCCCACCGACGTGGCGCGGCAGATTCAGGCCCCTGTTTTTCACGTCAACGCCGACGACCCCGAAGCGGTGGTGCACGCCGCCGAATTGGCCATGGGTTTCCGCGCCGAATTCAAGGTCGATGTGTTGATCGATCTGTGGTGCTACCGGCGCCACGGCCACAACGAGGCCGACGATCCGAGTCTGACCCAGCCGCTGATGTACCAGGAGATCGCCGAACACCCCACGGTCGTCGACCAGTACGCCGACAAATTGGTGGCAGACGGGGCTCTGTCAGCCGGCAGCATAGAGGCCATGCACCGAAAAATCCGCGGCCAGCTCGACAAGGCTCAGGAAATGGCGCGGGAAGCGCGCCCGCAACCCCAGGCCGCCGCTTTTGGCGGGGTGTGGAAGGGGCTGGCGCCGGCGGGCGATAATTGGGATGCCGATACGGCGGTGGATGCCGAGCGTCTGGCCCGCTTGGGCCACCTGGCGACCCAGGTGCCCGAGGGCTTTTCGCTTAGTCGCACCCTGCAGCGGCTGCTGGCGGCGCGGCTGGAAATGGCCGAGGGCAAGCAGCCGTTCGATTGGGGCGGGGCTGAAATGCTGGCCCTGGCCACGCTGTTGGAAGAGGGCATACCCGTGCGTCTGGTAGGACAGGACAGCCAGCGGGGGACTTTTGCCCATCGTCACGCCGTCTGGCACGATATCCGCACCGGCCGGCGCCATGTGCCCCTGGCCCAGCTCGAAGAGGAACAGGGTCCCTTCGTCGTCCTCAATACCATGCTGTCGGAGCTGGCCGTGCTGGGCTTTGAATACGGTATCAGTTCGGCCGATCCGCGCCGCTTGGTCATATGGGAGGCCCAATTCGGCGATTTCGTCAACGGCGCCCAACTGATTATTGACCAGTTCATCTGCAGCGCCGAGACCAAATGGCAGCGCATGTGCGGTCTGGTGATGCTGTTGCCGCACGGCTATGAAGGGATGGGCCCCGAACATTCGAGCGCCCGCCTCGAGCGCTTTTTGCAATTGTGCGCCAAGAACAATATGCAGGTCTGCTATCCGACCACACCGGCCCAGTACTTCCATGTATTGCGGCGCCAGATGCATCGCAAATTTCGCAAGCCCCTGATCCTGATGACGCCCAAGGGGCTGTTGCGCCATCGCCGCGCCGTTTCTGAATTGACCGCTTTTACCCAGAGCGGCTTCCAATGCGCAATCGACGATCCGGACGTCGACGAGCCGGCGGCCGTGCGGCGCCTGGTGCTGTGCTCGGGCAAAGTGTATTACGACCTGGTCGCGGCCCGGAGCCAAGGAGACGGCAACGCCCTGGTGCGGGTGGAGCAGCTCTACCCCTTCCCGCAGGAGCAGGTCGGCCAAATTTTGCAGCGCTACGAGGGGCTCAAGGAAGTGGTGTGGGTGCAGGAAGAGGCGCGCAATATGGGCGCCTGGGCTTTTGTCGAGCCGCTGCTCGAAGAGATGCTTGGAGAGGTGCCGCTGCATTATGCGGGGCGCGACGAGGCGGCTAGCCCGGCCACCGGATCGTACCAGGTGCACCAGGCCGAGCAGGAGGACATTGTCGAACAGGCACTGGCCATCGGGGCGGGGGCCATCGATCTGATGCAGGCCAAAGACAATATCAAGCAACAGGTTTCCGGCTAACTGGTCCAGGCCCCGGTAAAGGGCCGTCGGGCTGTGGAGAAATGGTAGATATATGGCGACTGATATACTAGTACCCGAATTGGGGGAATCGATCAGTGAAGTGGTGCTGGTGGAATGGCTCAAAGCCGATGGCGAGACGGTCGAGCGCGACGAGCCTATTTGCCTGTTGGAAACCGACAAGGCCAATGTCGATTTGCCCGCTCCGGTGGCGGGTGTTTTGCGCCAGTTGCAGACCCCGGAAGCCGAATTGGCGGTGGGGGCTCTGGTGGGCCGTATCGAAGAGGCCGGCGCCGGGGAAGCGGTGGCCGGGGTGGCGCGTATAGAAGTGGTTCATCCCGACGGCGCTTCGGCCCCGGAAGCAGATGCCGAAGCGGGCGATTTGAGCCCGGCTGTCCGGCGCCTAATCGAGGAACACGGGCTCGATGCGGCGGCTTTGCCGGGCACGGGCCGCGGTGGCCGGTTGACCAAAGAGGACGTTTTGGCGCATCTGGCGGCCCAGGCAATCCCGAGCGATTCTGTGCCTGCCGCTCCCGTCGAACCCGCCCCTGTTGAGTCCGCGGCGGCAGACTCTGCCGAATCTGCGCCGGCTGAATCGACGGCCGCCGCGTCGCCGGCAAAGCCCTCCCAACCGAGTCCGGCCGCCGGGTCGCCGACAAAGGCCCCCCAGTCCGATCCGCCCGCCGCGTTGCCGGCAGCCAATACGGCGGTCGAGCGGCAGCCCATGAGCCGGATGCGCCAGCGCATTGCCCAGCGACTGGTATCGGTGCAGCACGAGACGGCGATGCTGACCACCTTCAACGAGATCGATTTGCAGGCCGTGGTGGAAACCCGGAAGCGCTATAAAGAGCGTTTCACCCAGGTCCATGGGGTAAGTCTGGGGTATATGTCCTTTTTCTCCCGCGCCGTGGCCTTGGCCCTGGGGGAATTCCCACCGATCAATGCCCGTATTGAGGGCAACGATATCGTCTACCATCCCTATGTCCATCTGGGCATTGCCGTCAGCACCGAGCGGGGTCTGGTGGTGCCTGTACTCAAGCACGCCGAAACTATGTCCATGGCCCAGATCGAAAGCGAAATTAAGCGCATGGCCGGGGAGGCGCGCGACAACCGCTTGGGACTGGACGAGTTGAGCGGCGGGACCTTTACCATTACCAACGGCGGGGTTTTCGGATCCATGCTTTCCACCCCCATCCTCAACGCGCCCCAGAGCGGTATTTTGGGCATGCACGCCATTGAGGAGCGACCGGTGGCGGTGGGCGGCGAGGTGGTTATCCGCCCTATGATGTATGTCGCCCTGTCCTACGATCACCGTCTTATCGACGGCCAGCAATCGGTCTCGTTTTTGGTGCGGGTGAAGGAATTGTTGGAAGATCCGGTGCGGTTATTATTGGAAATTTGATGGCCAGCCAGTGGCCGCGGCCCTTCTCCCCTATGCGGGAAGGGCCGCTTTCGTTTGTGCATTTTCTTGAGAAAGGTCGGGAAGTTTGAGCGACAGTAGATTTGACTTGATCGTGATTGGCGGCGGCCCGGGCGGCTACCGGGCGGCGGCCCGGGCCGCCGAATTGGGCCTGCGCGCGGCCTGCATCGACAAGGGCGCCTTGGGCGGCACCTGCCTCAATGTCGGCTGTATCCCCAGCAAGGTGTTGCTCGAATCGAGTGAGTTGTACCACAAGACCGCCAAAGGGTTGCAGGGACACGGTATAATGGTCGGCGAAGTGGGGCTCGATTTGGCGGCGATGATGACCCGCAAGGAAAAAATAGTCGGCACCATGACCCGCGGCGTGGCCGGATTGTTCAAAGGGCACGGGGTCGTTCATTTTAGCGCCACAGCGTCGTTGGCCGGGGACGGCCGGGTCCGATTGCAGGGAGCAGAGGGGCCGGACGAATTGCAGGCCGAGCGGATCCTGTTGGCCACCGGGTCGGCGCCGGTGGAATTGCCGGGGCTGCCTTTTGACGGGCGCCATGTCCTCAGTTCGACCGAGGCGCTGAGTCTGGAGGAAGTGCCCCGCCGCATGGTAGTGATCGGGGCCGGGGCCATTGGGCTGGAATTGGGCTCGGTATGGCGGCGCTTGGGGACCGAGGTGCTGGTGGTGGAATATCTCGACCATATACTGCCGGGCATGGACCGGGAGATGACCGGGCAATTGCAGCGCCTGCTCAAGCGGCAAGGGCTCGATTTTCAATTGCAGGGCCGGGCCCTGGGGGCCCAAGTGGAAGGCGGGCAGGTGCAATTGCGGATCGAAGTGGACGGGGAGGAGCGCGTCGAAACCTGCGATCGCGTGCTGGTGGCGGTGGGGCGGCGGCCCTATACGGAAAATCTGGGCCTGGAGGCGACCGGGGTCGAATTGGACGATAAAGGCCGGGTGCCGGTCGATGGCGATTACCAGACTTCGACCCCGGGGGTATACGCTATTGGCGACCTGATCGAAGGGCCGATGCTGGCGCATAAGGCCGAGGAGGAGGGCATTGCCGCGGTGGAGAAGATGGCCAGCCGCCCCGGCCACGTGCACTACCGGGCCATTCCCAGTGTCGTCTACACCCATCCCGAATTGGCTTCGGTGGGTTTGAGTGAAGAGGCCGCCGGGGCAGAAGGGCTGGAGGTGAAGATTGGACGCTATCAGTTTCGCGCCAACGCCCGGGCCCACTGCATGGATGAAATTGACGGCTTGGTAAAAATTATTGCCCAGGCCGAAACCGATAAGCTGTTGGGGATGCATATTCTGGGGCCTCAGGCCTCGCACCTGATTGCCGAAGGGGTGATGGGTATCGAATTTTCTGGCAGCGCTGAGGATTTGGCCCGCTCGGTGCACGCCCATCCGTCGTTGTCGGAGGTGGTGATGGAGGCGGCCTGGGCGGTGGGACAGTAGCTTGACGCCCTGGGGACCGCCCCCTCCGCAGGGCTCTCGAACGGCTCTGGTGGGCGAGATACCTGGAATTCTGCCGCCGGCCTTGTCGGCCTCAGACTCGCGACTCGAAGAAGGGCCAGCTTGAAATGGGCGGTGGATTCCAGCCTAGGGAGAGCCCTGCTGCGGGGACGGCCCCCAGGGCTTGGGACTACTGACTTTAAAAAAGGAGAGTCTGGTCATGATCGTCGATTCGCACGCTTATTGTTTTGAGCCGGCCGACAGTCTGGCCGGTTTTTCCACCCCACAAGATCATCTCAAATGGGTCCAATACGCCCAGGCGGCGCACCACCAACCGGCGTTTCGCATTGGCGATAGGGCGTCGGGGCCATCGGAGGTGGTGGCACCGCCGGGCAGCAGTCCGTTGGGCGATTTGCCCGACGTCAATTTTCGCATCGACCACCCAGGGGGGCGGGTGCTGTGGGATTGGCAGGGCGCCGAATACACCAAGCATTTCTATCCGCCCAATTTGCGCAATTGCGAATTCACCCCGTTTAGCCTCATCGGCGAAATGGATTACGCTGGGGTCGATTGGGGATTGCTGCATACCAATCCCATGCTGGGGCGCGGCAGCGCCTTCCTCGCCGAATGCGTCCAGCGCTTCCCCGACCGGCTCAGATCGATGGCGCCGGTGGACGAGTGGCGCATCCCGACCGAGACCGATGCGGTTATCGCCGAGTTGGTCGAGGCCGTCGAGGGCCATGCTTTGCACGCCATTAAATTCAATCCGCTGCACTATCTGGTGGGGCGCGATCCCTGGGACGACGGATTATTCCGGCCCTTCTGGGAGACCGCCACGAGCCTGGGTGTGCCTATTTTTTTTACCTTGAGCACGGGCTCGGCTTTTGGTCGGGGTTATGTCTCGGATACCGAGCAGAAGCAGGGGTATATAGAGGAATTGCGTATTCTCAGCAACTGGATGGAACGCTATCCAGAGGCGGTGTGCAGCATTACCCACGGCTTTCCCTGGCGGCTGTATGTCGAGGAAGGCCGCATTGTCTTGCCGGAAGAGATCTGGCGCCCTTTTGACAACCCCAATTTGAGTCTGGAAGTGTGTTTCCCGGTGCGCCTGGGCGACTGGTTCGACTATCCTTACCGAGAAGTCTGGCCGACGCTGGCAGAAATGGTAGAGCGCGTTGGCGCCGACCGCTTGCTGTGGGGCACGGATATGCCGTTCCAGAACCGTTTTTGCACCTACCGACAGTCGCGCAATTGGATTGAGAAATACGGCGATTTCCTCCGTGCCGAGGACTTGGCCCTTATCATGGGCGGGACAGCGGCGCGCATCCTCAATATAGAAGAAGCAAAGGATGGTGGCGTATGAACGCCGAGCAGTATATCCGCCCCGATCAGGTGATGCTGGGGCAGTGCACCCGCAAGGAGATTCGCCAGGCTCTGGATAGTGGTCAGTTAAAGGCGGCGTTGCTGCCCATCGGTGCTATCGAACAGCACAACGAACATCTCAGTTTGGATCTGGATATCGTGCTGTCGACATTTGTCGCCCAGCAGGCGGCGCTGCGATTATGGCCGCAGGCGAGGGTGGCCCCCTCGTGTCCGGTGGGCTATTCGCCCTACCATATGGCGCGCAAGGGGACGTTGACTTTGCGCAAGGAGACGCTAAAGGCTTTTCTCTACGATATTGTCGAAAGTTTGCGTACCCACGGCATTGGCACGGTGCTGGTGGTCAACGGCCACGGCGGCAACCACGGTTTGCTCAAGGATGAATTGGCGCAGTGGCGCAGCCAATTGGACGTGACATTAGACGAGGTCTCCTATTGGACCGGTATGGCCGAGGAGGAACGCGACGATATTTTGCAGGGCTACCGCGATTTGCGCGACGGCAAGCTCGATACGGTGGCCCGGCAGACGGCCCTCAACCACGCCTCTGAAGAAGAGACCTCGATGATGCTGGTGGCAGCGCCCGAGCGGGTGCGGTCCTTCACTATGGAAGAATACGACGCGGCGGGGCTCGATTACGCGGACGATTTGCCGGCTAAGGTGCGGGCCTATCTAGAGCCGTTCTCGCGTCAGGGGTGGCCGGAGGGCGGGTCCAATCCGGAAAATCCGCGCGATCGGGCGCGGCAGGAAAACGCCTTGCTCGCCTCGGTGGAGAAGGGGCAGCGGTTGGCGGCGGTGCATATCCGCTTTGTCGCCCAACGGCTGCAGGCGATGATCGAGGCGCGGGCGGCGGGGCGGGCGTGGAGGGGGTCCGAGTGAATGATATGAGCAGGAGGACGATCAGGCGTCCGAGTTTTTTCGGGCCTATTGGACTTTGGAAATTGTTCTTGGTCCATCATCGAGACGTACAGACCTTCGACCCATTAGGCAATATCTGGTTAATGCCTGATTGACTCCAAGCTGTCCGTTAAGTGTCCGGTCGTCAGTACTTCAAATTGGTATAAGCTTTGCCCAAGGATAATCCGAGTTGAATCCGACAGACGTTTCATACCATAATCCAGCTATTTCGGTCACCTGTCATATCATTTGTCTGCATCCCGGACAAGAGCAATTCCTTGTATCTCGGGTGTCGGACCAGGTATCCTTGCCACACTTCATCGCCCGTGAGCATGCGACCGGGGCGACTCGGCATATCAATCGAGCGATGGCGGCGATGCACGACATCAGGGCGGTTGTTCTTCGACATGTCCGCGATGCTCTGGTTGAGGAGGGTAAGATAGATCGTCTCTATCTCGTCGAGCTGCTGGATTCGCCCGCCGTAATACCTCCCCGAGGGGAGTGGCTGGAGCTTTCTGCGGCGAAAGGGTGTCCTGGTGTTGCGGCATTTTACCGGGATATTGAGTTGTGCATGGAGGATCGACTCCCTCAGCAGGCAGGGACGCCTCTCCGCTTGCCGTGGTCACGGCCGAGTTGGTTCAACCTGGCTTGTGAGTGGATAGGCGAACGGGCTAATCTGGATCCCCTTAATGATATCAATAGCATAGAGCAAGTCACCTGCTGGGAGCAGTCTTGCGTACTGAAAGTGCCAGCCCCGGGGGAGACGCTGTATTTCAAGGCCGTGCCGTTGATGTACGCGGCGGAAATCACAGTATCTGATTTCCTCTCTAAACCGTTCCCCGAGATGCTACCGAAAGTGCGGGCGATTTCTCGTGAGAATCGGTGGATTCTCATGCATGAATTTGCTGGCAAAGCCCTGATTGGGTATAAGGACGAAGCGGTATGGGCGGCTACCATTGAGAAGTATGTCGATATACAAAGGTCGTTTATTGACGGGGCGGAAGCGCTGCCCTCTGAGATTCCTAGACGTCCTCTCTCCGGACTTCTGAACCAAATTGGGACCCTTCTCCTAGACGATGATGCGCTGCTCATTGGTCGAGAAGGAGGATTCTTAGGCGTTTCCAATAAAAAAGTCGTTCCATAGGGGCGGTTGGGTTATCTTGGGTTCCCCCAACCAGGAGAATCGCCCATGGGACTGAGTGAAGCCGAGAAAGTTACCTATATCGAAACGGCACAGGTGCTCAAAGGCAGCGACCGTCGGCAGTTTATGGCCCGGGTGGTCAAGAGTCTGGGTCCGGGAGGGCAGCGTCGGGCCGAAGCGGTGCTGGGTTGGAATCGCCAGACCATCCGCAAAGGGATGCACGAATTGGAGAGCGGCCTTCGGTGCGTGGACGCCTATTGGGCCCGAGGACGCAAACCGGCCGAAGCCCATCTGCCCCACCTGCTGGAAGATATTCAAGCGATTGCGGGGGGGCAAAGCCAAACCGATCCGACCTTTGAGACCACCCGGCTGTATACGCGCTTGAGTGCGGCCCAGGTCCGCCAGCAACTTATCGAGCAGAAAGGCTACCGGGAGGAGAGCTTGCCGACGGAAGAAACGATCCGGGTGAAACTCAATCACTTGGGCTACCACTTACGCAAGGTGCGCAAGAGCCAGCCGAAAAAAAGATCCCCCAAACCGATGCCATCTTCGATCAGTTAGCCCAGATCCATGCCGAAGCGGCCCAGGATGAGACGGTATTACGCCTGTCATTGGATGCCAAAGCCACCGTGTTGATTGGCCCCTTTTCGAGAGGCGGAAAAGCACGCTTCGAGGTGGCGGCCGCCGATCACGATTTTCACCCAGAGGAGAAGCTAACGCCCTTTGGGATCTTCCTGCCTGATAAGGATGAGCTGAGTCTGTATTTCACCCCCTCTCGGGTGACCAGTGACTTCATCGTGGATTGCCTGGAGGACTTCTGGCGGAAAAATCGGGCGCGCTTCCCCCAGGTCGAAACCTTACTGATCAACCTGGACAATGGACCGGAGAATCACAGTCGGCGCACCCAATTCATGAAGCGGCTCATCGACTTGGTGGATGCCTTTGAGATGACGATTAAGTTGGCCTATTACCCGCCCTATCACAGTAAATACAATCCGATCGAACGGGTCTGGGGAATCCTGGAACAGCACTGGAATGGGCAACTGCTGGATCGAATCGATACGGTCCTCAACTGGGCGCAAACCATGACCTGGAACGGCCAGCATCCGATCGTCCAGTGGGTCGAGAAAACCTATCAGACCGGCCAACGTTTAACCCACAAAGCTATGGCGGCGTTGGAACGGCGATGGGTCCGGTGTCCGGCCTTACCCAAGTGGTTTGTCCACATGGAACCCACGCCGACTTGATGCGGAGTGCTTATTTTTCTGGAAACGCCTTATTGAGCGAGCGCGATGCCGTCCGTGCTGAACTGGGCAAGGCGCATGAGGCCATACAGGTTCTTGAAGATTTGGGCATCCCCGATACCTTAGAGCACGGCGATCTTCACCCCGATAACATCAACGTGAGTCATGACGGGCCAATCTTCTACGATTGGGCCCTGGTTGCCGTGACGCATCCGTTCCTGAGTATTGCCTACTTATGCCATTTCATGAAGAATAGCCGCAGTCGTCCCGTACGAATCGAGCGGCTTGCCGATTCGTATCTCTACTGTTGGACTGACTGTGCGGCACAGTCTTCTCTCGATCGGGCACTGGCGGCCAGTCAGTCATTACTGCCCCTGTATTGGGCGGTTACGTATCATACACAAATTATGCCGTTCCTGGAGGAAAGAGACCGCTGGCTGCGAGAGCAAGGCGCTCCATTTCACCTCCGGCAGTTTCTCGCGGCTCTACAGGGGGACTGAAGGTGTCCAGGGAGAATCCGCGGGCAAGTATTCTCTTGTACCGATTGCGTTTTGAGGTATTTTGCAGCGCAATTGGTATCAATTAAGGAGTGACGTTACGCAGTCCGTATACTTTGGTTTATCTTTGGGCTCATGGATGCCAACTTGTTAGACCTCTATAGCGATTATCTTTTGAGCTCGTTTGGCGCGACCGCCGCGCCGGCCTTGTCGGCCTTGTTGGACGGCCCAATTAGCCATGACCCAATCACCCGTTTTCTTGCCCGGGCCGACTGTACCTCGAAAGAGTTGTGGCACCAGGTCAAGCCGCCGGTGCGCTCGATGGAACGCGAAGAGGGGCTGCTGTTTTTGACGACACCATTCAAGCAAAACCGCATACGGACGAAAGTGGAGTTGCCCTGTTTTGACGGACAGTGGGACGTCCAGGGCATTGATCCCCGCACCGTACAGCGCTGGATGGGACACAGAGATTTGACCACTACCCTCCGTTATGCCCATGTCTCGCCCGACCATGAATGGGGCAATTCAGCGTCTTCAGTTTCGAGCCGGTCACTATATGGACACCAGCTCCGGGACGGAATAAGAGAAGGCACCTACGCTGAAGCCAGCAGCTTCGTTGTAAGTGCCTCTCTCCCAACAAGGTAAAACTGGTAGCGGTGGAGGGATTCGAACCCCCGACACGTGGATTATGATTCCACTGCTCTAACCAACTGAGCTACACCGCCAATTTTGTGTTAAATCGCGTCAAAAGCCCCGTTGGGCGGGCGAATTTTTAACGCGCTTTATCATCTCAATGAAGCAGAAAAGCTAGCTACCGGAGCATATTTTGTCAAGAGATGCCGCCGGGGCAGGGCGTTGGTAACTGCCCCGGCGGTCAGGGCTCAGCGGTAGGTACGGGTCTCTTTCCACGCCGCCAGATCGTCAAAGGAATTGACCACTTCGCCGGCGGGCTCGTGCTCTTTGGCAAAGACCAGGGTCGTGCGCATGCGGCGGCTTTGCGGCGCCAGGGTTTGCGTCAACAACTCGGCGACTTCCTCCTGAGTGATGGTCTCCAGTTCGGCCAGGGTTTGCGCGTCGCGGTCGAAGGCGGCGTCGAATTCAAAAGCCAGCGTATTGAATTTGCCCGCTTTCTCGGCGATGCTCTTGGCCTTTTTCTTTACCTCTTCGACGGCGGCGGCCTTGAGGGCTGCGAAATTTTCCGCCGGCAGGCTGCGCATCATTTCGGGGTAGCCGGCGATAAACTTGTCGGCGCGTTGTGCCAGGACGTCGGCCGGGTGGGTCCCCGACTGAATGATGAAATAGAGGTGGAAATCTTTCCGGAAGCTTGTTGGCCCAGCCCAGACGATATAGCCCAATTGCTGGTTTGAGCGCAATTCGGTGAAGAAGGGGCCGTCGAGAAAACCGCGGAGGATGAGGGCGATACCCCGGTTGCGGGGGCCGTTGTCGCCGACGTAATATTCGCGCCAGAAGCAGGAATTATTGACTTCGAGCTGTTCCACTCGCACCAGGGTTTCGGGATTGGCTTGGGCCAGCATGCTTTGGGTGAAGGTGGCGTCGCGGGCAATGGCCTGGATTTTCAGGCGTGTTTGCAGTTGGCGCGCCAGGCTGGTGGCCTGGGCGGCGTCTATATTGCCGTGCGCCAGGGCTTCGATAAAGACTTGACCGTAGAGGTCCTGGGCGAAGAGGCGGATATCCTCCAGGGTCAGTTGCTCGGCAATTTCCAGGCGCTGGGCGGGGCGGTAGGACAGCCGGTTTTGCACCTCGTCGTTGTAGAAACGGGCCTGGCGCCAGGCGTCCTGCTTGGTAAAATTGCGCAGACTGCGGACAATGCGATCCTTGATGGCGGCGAAGCGCTCCTCGTCGAGGCGTAGATCCAGCATGTGATCGACCACGCTGTTAAAGAGACGGGGCGCCGATTCGTCAAAGCCGCTGACGGTGAAGTAGACGCCTTCGTAGCCGCTGGCGAAACTGTAGCTCAAACCGGCGATCTGGGCGGGATAGGCCAATTCGTTGAGCGATTCCTCGACACAGGCTGTATAGGTATCGAGCAGGACTTTGCGCTTGAGGTCCATCTGGTCGGCGGCGAAGCGCAATTTGTAGTGCAAAGTTGCCTTGGGGCGGAGGAATTCAAAATCCTCTGAGTGATAGAGGACCAGACCGTCTTCGTCGATTATTTTGTCGGGCCTACCCCCGTCGCGCTGCGGGCGGTCGGGAATGGCGGCGCTGCGCGGAATAAAGGGATTGGGCGCCGGCAGATGTAGGGATGGATGGGGGGCCACTGCCTGCAATGAGCCGTAAATAGCCTCGTCTTCCGTATAGCTGTACTGAGTGCCGTAAAAAGGCTCGGTAGCGTCGGTGGGCACGCCTTTGGCCATCAGTGTCGCGACCATATTGTCGGGCCGCAGGAAGGACAGCAATTGGCGGTAAGCCTGCGGATCGGGGGCCCGGTAGAGATAGGAGATACGTTCGGCCTCTTCCAGTCCGTAGGCCGCTATATTGCTGGCCAGGCCACGGGCATAGCCGGCCCCTTCGCCGCGATTGGAGAATATTTCGTCCAGACCGGCTTTGGTGGCCAGTTCGTCAAAGTAATACTGGGGGTATTCTTCGTTTTTCAACAGAGCGATATAAGACAGGCAATGGCCAACGACCCGGCGATGGTTTTCCAGGCCCTTGGGAGTGAGTTCAATATTAATGGAAAAGGCGCCGTAGTCACCGGTGATGCCGGAGCCCCCGGCGCTGAGGGCGGTGGCTAGACCTTCGGCTTTGAGTTGGGAGAGCAGACTCCCAGCACCTTCGTGGCCGATCAGACTGCCCAGCAGAGCGGCGGGTTTGCTTTGGTAGTGGCTGCGGACATCCAGAGGCAGGGCGAATTCCAGTTCGAGCGAACGGAGGTCCTTGATGGGTTCGATGCCGATCAGGCGGAAAATGGGGTTTTCCCGCTGGTAATCGGGCTCAAAGGTGATGGGGGGTAGGTTTTTGTTGGCGATGGGTGAAAAATGGAGCCGAGCCCATTGTTCCAGGCTGTCGAGAGGGGCTTTGCCCAATAGGACCATGGACATGCGGTTGGCGCTGTACTGGATCTGATAGAAGTCGAGCAATTCCTGGCGCTGAATATCCTGTAGAGTCTCTACCGAACCCGTGCCGAAGGTATGGGCCGGGTGGTCGGGCCGGTAAAAGGTGCGCTGGACCTGCCATTTGCGCCAGGAATCGCTTTCGAGATTTTTCTGGTGCTCCGAATTGACGGCCTGTATTTCGCGTTCGGTATACTCTTCGGTAAACAGCGGGCTGATGAAGAACTGGGCCAACCGATCCAGGGCGCCTGCCAGGGCTTCGTGATTGATTTCAAAAAAGTAGTTGGTATGGTCCTCGGTGGTATAGGCGTTGCGGTAGCCCCCATTCTCGTCGATGTACTTCATATAGTCGTCGACGCCCGGGTATTTTTCCGTGCCCATAAAGAGCATATGCTCGAGGAAGTGGGCCAGCCCCATACGATCTTTGGGGTTGCTCAAAGTTCCCACGCCCACATGCAGGGCAGCCGCCGATTTATTGAACCGGGGGTCAGAGACCAACAGCACTTTAAGGTCGTTGTCGAGGACAAAGCGACGATATTCTGACTGGTCGAGCGGGTGCTTGGCGGGGGCGGCGGGCGGATCTTCCTGGGCTAATTGCGTATTGCCGGCGCAGGAAAGGCCGCCGCAGAGGGCGACCAGACAAATGAATAGGCAGGGCAATTTCCGGTTCATGGGTGGTTTCCTAGAGAAAGGCGGTTGGCTTGGACCGATTTAGGCCGTAGACAAAATATAATATAGGAAATTTAATGAACTGGCACTTGCAGGCCGGGATGGGCCCAAGTTGCATGGGGTGGCACGCTCTTTGATGGACATCGGGGTGAGCGGAGTCGGCGTTGGGCCGGCGCCTTGCAAAAGAACGCATTTTGTGTATTTAATGCCATTAGGTGTATCCATGTTTTCACCCTTGCGCCAATGGGCGGCCTGTTTACTGGATTTTGTCTATCCACCGCATTGCCTGCTGTGCGGCAACGCCCTCGAAGAGGATTTAGAACGGTTGTGTCCGGCTTGTTGGCAACAGGTAGACAGCCCGGCCCCGGTGCGTTGTGGTCGTTGCAGTAAACCGCTTGTGGTCCCGGCGGACTGGTGCGGCAACTGCGCTTCCTGGGACCCTCTGTTCGAGGGCGCCCTGATCCTAGGCGATTTTACCGGCAGTCTGCAGCAGGCCGTATGGAATTTAAAATTCGGCGGTCAGCCGCATTTGGGCGTGGCCCTGGGGCAGTTATTGGGACAGCGGGACGAATTTGCCGGGGTCTGGGAGCAGCTCGATATGCTGTTGCCCGTGCCGTTGCATCCGGCCCGCCAACGCGAGCGTGGCTATAATCAGAGTTTGCATATTGCCCGGGGGGTGGCCCGGAGCACTGGGCTGCCGTTGGCGGAAGGGTTGTTGCGGCGCTGGGTGCCAACCTGCCAGCAGGCCCGCCTGGAGTTGGACCAGCGGCGCGACAATGTGGCCGGCGCGTTTGTTTGGGGGGCTTGTGACGCGGTGCCCCGTCGCGTGGGCGTGGTAGACGATGTGATAACTACCGGGGAGACGCTCAATGCTTGTTGCCGGGTTTTGACAGCAGCTGGGGTGGAGCGGGTCTGGGCGGTGGCATTGGCCAGCCCTTATCGCTGGTGAGAGAGTAGTTAAGGCCGCTTTTACAGGCTGCAATGGTAGTATACATAAGTATTGACTTTATCCGGGGCCGCTGTTAAAATTATCAGTCTATTTTGATGGGGCCTGTTCAGAGGCATAGGATCTTGAAAAGACTGTTTAGAGGCGGTTTGGCGCGGGCCATCTGGGATTTTCGTCTGGGTGCGGCGTCGCTTGGCCCGGCACGGGGCAGGCCGCGAATTGACACTATCTTCAACGCTACGAGGAGTTTTAGGGCATGGCCAAAAAGACCGTCGGTATCTTGACGGGTGGTGGGGACTGCCCCGGATTGAATGCGGTGATCCGGGCAGCTGTGCGCAAGGGGATCATTGAGTACGAATACCGCTTTCGCGGCGTATTACAGGGCTGGAAAGGTATGATGGAGTGCTTATGGGAGCCCCTCGGTTTAGAGGAAATCTCTGGCATCCTGCCCAAAGGCGGCACCATTTTGGGCACTTCGCGGACCAATCCTTTCAAGGATTCCTCCGGCCCCGATATTGTCGTTGAGAATATGAAGCGCATGAAGCTCGACGCGCTGATCGCTATTGGCGGCGACGATACGCTCAGTGTTGCCCACCAGTTGGCCGAAATGGGCGAGCCCGTCGTAGGTGTGCCCAAGACTATCGATAATGATATCAACAAGACCGATTATACCTTTGGTTTTGATACGGCCGTCAATATCGTCACCGAGGCCATTGATCGTATCCACACCACGGCCGAGTCGCACAATCGCGTCATGGTCATCGAGGTGATGGGACGGCACAGCGGCTGGATCGCTACCCATGCTGGTATTGCCGGCGGTGCCGATATGATTCTCATCCCCGAGCAGCAATACACCATGGACGTATTGGTCGAATCGATCAAGCAACGCCACGACCGGGGCAAGTCTTTCAGTATCGTCGTCGTCGCCGAAGGGGTCAAAATAGACCTAGGCAGCGTCAGCGGGGATAGCCATGTGACCTCTCAGGCGGGCAAAGACGAATTCGGCCACGTGAAATTGGGCGGCGTCGGGCAATTGGTGGGCGAGGAGATTGAGCGTCGCACCGGCTATGAGACCCGCGTCACCGTATTGGGCCATTTGCAGCGCGGCGGCACGCCCACGGCTTTCGATCGGGTCTTAGGGACGCGCTTTGGTATTGCCGCTGTCGATCTGGTCGAGCAGGGGACATACGGCACTATGGTCAGTCTACAGGGCAATAAGATTGTCGATATTTCCATTGGCGAAGCTATTGGCGAATTGAAGATGGTCGATGAGGAGCTGTACAATATCGCCCGGGTATTTTTCGGGTAGGTTGCAGTGGCCAAAAAATCAATTGCCGATATAGAGCCGGCCGGAGCGCGCATTCTGGTGCGGGCCGATTTCAACGTGCCTCAAGACGAAGAGGGCCGTATTACCGACGATGCCCGCATCCGCGCCGCTCTGCCTACCCTCGAGCAATTGCTTGGGCAGGGCGCCGCTCTTGTGCTGATGTCGCATTTGGGGCGGCCCAAAGGGCAGCCGAACCCGAAATTATCCTTGGCGCCGGTGGCGCGGCGCTTGGAGGAGTTGCTGGGGTGCCCCGTCGCCCTGGCCGCCGATTGCGTCGGCGCCGATGTCGAGCGCCAGGCCAAGGCGCTGGCCCCTGGGCAGATCCTGCTGCTGGAGAATTTGCGCTTTCATGCCGCCGAAGAGGGCAACGATCCGGTTTTTGCTGTCGGTCTGGCGGCTCTGGGCGAGATATACGTCAACGATGCCTTTGGCACGGCGCACCGGGCCCACGCTTCTACCGAGGGCATTACCCATCATATCGCGACTTCGGTCAGCGGTCTGCTCATGGCCGCTGAATTGCGCTATCTCAACGACGCCCTCAGCGCGCCCAAACGTCCTTTCCTGGGAATTCTGGGTGGTTCCAAGGTGTCTAGTAAGATCAAGGTGATCCAACATCTGTTGGGCCGTGTCGACGCCCTGCTGATCGGCGGCGGTATGGCCTATACCTTTTTTAAGGCCATGGGGCTGGAAATTGGTTCCTCTCTGCTGGAAGAGGATCGGCTGGGATTGGCCCAGCAGATCCTGCGCCAGGCCGAAGGGGCCGGCGTCGAGCTATTATTGCCCGTCGATTGCGTTGTCGCCGCCGACTTCGCCGTCGATGCCGCCCGCCAGACGGTGCTGCGGACGGCCTTCCCGCCCAACTGGCAAGGGCTTGATATCGGCCCTGAAACCCGCCGCCAATTCAGCTCCCGTGTCGCCGCCGCCCAGACGGTGGTGTGGAACGGCCCGTTGGGTGTTTTTGAGATGGAGCCTTTTGCCGCCGGCACACGCGCCGTTGCCCAGGCTTTGGCCACGGCCACTCAGACCGGCCAAACCACCAGCATTATTGGCGGTGGCGATACCGCGGCGGCTATCGCCCAGGCCGGTTTGGTCGATCAGATGAGCCATATCTCCACCGGCGGCGGGGCCTCGCTAGAATGCATGGCCGGCCGGGTGCTTCCAGGGGTTGCGGCCTTAGATGAGAAAGAGACGTAAGCTATGCGCAGGTTTTTGGTAGCCGGCAATTGGAAAATGCATAAAACACTGGACGAGGCCCGCCAGTTGGTGGCCGATTTATTGCCTTTGGTCGAGCCAGCCTGCGGCGGACGGGATGTGGTCCTGTGTCCTCCCGCCCCTTATCTGGCTTTGTTGGGTCAGTTGCTCGAAAACAGCCCCGTGGCCCTGGGGGCCCAGACTATGCATTGGGAAGAGGAAGGAGCCTATACAGGAGAAGTGGCGGCGGGTATGATCTTGACCAGTGGAGGGGCTTACGTTATATTAGGCCATTCTGAGCGCAGACAGTATTTTGGCGAGACCGACGAGTCGGTCAAGCGCAAAGTGAAGGCTGCGTTGGCGGCCCGATTGGTCCCTATTGTCTGTGTCGGCGAGAGCTTAGAGCAGCGTCTGGCCGGGCAGGTCGAAGAGATCGTCATCGGCCAAACAGCAGCGGCATTGGCCGATATTGATGCCGGTGAAATGGGGCCGGTGGTCTTGGCCTACGAGCCCGTTTGGGCTATTGGCACGGGGCAGACCGCCACGGCCGAGCAGGCCGAAGAAGTACATGCCATGATTCGGGCTTTTTTGCAACAGCGCTTTGGCCAGGCCGTAGCCGACCAAACGCGCATTCAATACGGTGGCAGTGTCAAAGCCGACAATGCGGCTGAACTTTTTGCTCAGCCAAATATTGATGGCGGGTTAATCGGTGGGGCCGCACTCAAGGCCGCTGATTTTGCCGCTATTGTCCAAGCAGCTGGTTAATTTACTATGACTATATTTATTACGGTTATTCACGTTCTTGTTTGCGCCTTGCTCGTTTTGGCTGTTCTGATGCAGTCGGGCAAGGGCGGTGGACTGGCCGCTTCTATTGGCGGCGGTATGAGTTCCTCGTCGGTATTGGGGGGGCGCACCGCCGCTTCCTTTCTGACTAAGACCACCGCCGTTCTGGCCACTTCCTTCATGGTCTTATGTCTGATACTGGCCCTGTTGCACCAGCAGCCGGATACGGTGCCCACCACGGCTACCGAGCGCATGATCCAGCAGACGGGTGGCACCGCTCCGGCATTGCCGGCTCAGGGATCGTCGATTTTTGAGACGGCTCCCTCAGGAGAATCGGCGGCGCCGGCTGTTGAGACTGCAGCCCCTGCTGGTGAGACTGCGGCTCCGGCTGGTGGGACGACCGAGGCGGAGGGGCAGTAGACCAGATACGTTTGCCGAAGTGGTGAAACTGGTAGACACGCTGTCTTGAGGGGGCAGTGCCTTCGGGCGTCGGGGTTCGAGTCCCCGCTTCGGCACCATTAAATTAAATAGTAGTAAATTAAGGCACTTGCGGACGTCTGGAGACAGGCGGCGCAGGTGCCTTTTTTGTGCAGGTGGGGTTGGGCCCCGTAAACTCTCTATTGATTTTGACTATAGTTTTGGAAGAAATATTTGATTTGTCATTTCGCCGAAAATGAAAAGCATCATCTCCAGCGCACCTTGAAGGCGTATCCCTCCTCTGTGGTTGTTCGGCCTCATCCCTTCTTTTGCCGCCTCAGGGGTAAGTTTCTGTGCCTCGAGCGTACGATCTTTTCGCCTACGGCCCCCATCGCAGCGGAGGGTTACCGGCACTGCCCTGTCTTGCAATTCTTTCTCTATAAATCCTCGATCGGTCCAAATCCGAAGATCTCACCTTCGCTCTCGGTCTTGGTATGGCCCCTTGTCGGCTTAGGGCGCGGTTAGCCCAGGCGGCTGATACACTCTCGGGTATAGAGAAACCCTTAATATTCAGGCTATCCTGAATATTAGGGTAATAATAGACTGAATATTCAGGTTATTACAAAATGTTCCTTCTCCGCGGTATATTATATCTGATTTCATAATAGATATAAAAAACAATTACTTAGAATCTATATATGATTTTTATTTCGGCGATGGAGGTAGGGTGGTACCGGGTTTGCAATAGAGAGGGCAAGAAGACGTTCACCCCCTCAAAGGAAGCCCATCATGCAAACGCTCACCGCCCCAGTCAACCCCTCGGAAGCCGGCAATACCAATTTTTCCACTCACCTCTCAAGGAGCCCTTTCATGCGGCCCCCAATCCTCATCGCTCTCGTAACCCTATTCCTCCAGAGCTTCGCTTTCCTACCTGCCTCTTCCTACGCTGACTACCCGCTCGCAACGTATTACCGTAACTACGATCCTGCAACGCCGGTAGTGGCAGGCCAGGTCGGCGACCATTCCGCTGAAGACCACGAAGGCCAAGACTACAGCGGCGCGGACGCGCAGCATATGGTCGACCTCAGCGGCGCCAACTTTCTCGATGCCAACCTCAGCTACGCCAACCTCAACTACACGATTCTCGGTACCCTCAAACGCGCTGATCTTCACGGTGCCGACCTCCAGGGCGCCGACCTCAGCGATCTTCGCAACGCCGACCTCCGGGGTGCCAATTTTAGCGGTGCTACCTTCAGCGCGTCAGGCTCGTTTGGTGGTGCTTACTACGACGTGGCAACAGTATTCCCGAATAACGTTACTCCCACAGATGCGCCATGGCTGATGAACCCCGTGCTGGTTGGTCCGATCGACCACGCCGTAGTCAGCGATGTCAACGTCACTTTCGAATGGACGCCGGTCGCCGAGGCTGCCTCATGCTCCCTCGGGATCTATGAGATTATCTATGATGAGCAGGCCGGCACCTCTACCCCCCAGCTGATCTTCGCACAGGGCGGCCTTACCCTGGCAAATGGTCTTGCTGAAAATCCCGCTGGAAATTTCACCTTCGATTATCCCCTTACCGACGGCAAAAATTACCAGTGGGAGATCTTGGGGCAAAACCCTTCCCCACAGTTAGATATCCAATTGAAGGCTGTGGAGCAAGGAAACAAAGAATCCCCTTTCGGTCACTTCAGCGTGGATGTCACGCCCCCCGCCGATCTGATCACTACGGCCGTCGAAATTATCAGTCCGCCCGATACACTGCGGCCTGGGGCGCAGATCACCATGCGGGTGACGGTGAAAAACCAGGGTACCGCGCCGACCCCTCTCAACACGACCGAGTCGATCTACCGCTTCCGCGTCGGGGCCTATCACCTGGCCGATACGACGGCGATTGACTGGGAAGACCGCGACCAGTTGATGGGGGCCAAGTTTATCAACGGCCAGATGGCTCCAGGGGAAGTGCGCACCGTCGATATCACGGCTACCTTGCCCACGGAATTGCGCGGTTCCGGCTTTGTCGGTGCCTACGCCAATTACCACGAGCTGGGTTTCGACGAACAAGACAAGAGCAATAATACCTTGGTCGGCGAGACGATTGAGCTGATCGGCGAACCCGATCTGGTCACGACCCAGGTCGATATCCTCGAAGCTGTGGGAGCGCCTCCCTATAGCTTTATGGCTGGGGAGACGATCACCTTGCGGGTGACGGTGGAAAACCAGGGGACCGCGCCGACCATCCTCAATGAGACCGAGCCGCTCTACCGCTTCCGCAACGCTGCCTATCTGTCCGTGAGTGACACCATCGACTGGGATGATGCCACGCTGCGCCAGGCTGCCAGATTCATCAACGGCCAGATGGCCGCCGGGGAAGTGCGCACTGTCGATATCCCCTTTAGTGTGCCGGCAGTGCCGGTGGGGACCACCTACTATGTGGGGGCTTACGCCAACTTCCACCAACTCGGTTTTGTCGAGCAAGACAAGAGCAATAACGGCCTGGCCGGCCAGCAGATTGTCATCGGCGGTGCCGCCAAAGTGGCGGGTGAAGAGGGGCTACAGGACTTTGCGCTATTGCCGAACCAACCCAATCCCTTCAATCCCAGCACGCAGATTAGCTACCACCTACCTCAAGCTGGGGCCGTTAGGCTGTTGGTCTACAATATTATGGGACAGACCGTCCGCGTCCTGGAACAGTCGCACCGAGCGGCCGGGACCCATCGGGTGAGCTGGGACGGGCGCAATGACCACGGGCAGTCCGTGGCCGTGGGCGTGTATCTGTATCAATTGACCAGCGGCGCTTTCCAACAGACCCGGCATATGCTGCTGTTGAAGTAGAATTTCCCTTTAGACTGGACTTTTGCAAAAATCAGGTGAGGGCAAGATGGTCCATAATCTTTGCGATCTCCCATTTAGCATCCGTTGCTTGTTGAATGGCCCAGGTCAGCGTCTTGCCCAAGACCTCTTTGGCAACGGCTCGACAGGCTTGGCCGATGGTCGTCAGCCGTTCTTGCGTCCACGCACTCGCACGGCGGGTGTGCATCTGGGCCATGAGCAGACTGTGCACTACGATTACGAGGTATGTGTGCCTGGTCAGGCCCTCGCCTGTACGCAGTTGACAGTCACCCAGACCCAGATGCTGCTTGCCGTCCCGGTGAAAGGTTTCGGTGCCGGTCCAACGTTGCCGATAGGTTTTGAGGATGGTGCTGACGTGCCAGTGAATTCGATTGGTGATCAGGATCTTGGCGGGCTGGCGGCCGTTTTTTCGGTCCCACAGAATCACCAGGCGGACCGGATGATCCACGTCGGGGATCGAGACGATTTTGGTGAAATACCACTGCAGCTTAGTCCCCGAAACGACCGGCCGTCGGTCGGGGGCTAACAGACGGCGGGCTAAGCGATTCACCGCCAGTTTGTGGCCGTTCCACCACAGGGTTCGGTTGGCTTTCAAGTCGCCCACATAGGTCCGCTCCAACCCCTGGATATGGTTGAGAATCGCGGCGTTGGTAAAATAGCTGTCGAAGGTAAACGACCCCGGAATAGCCTCGGCTACGACCCAGTCAATGAGCTCTTTACAGAGGGTCGTATGATCTTTAAACCCCTCGGGATCGGCTTCTTTCTTGCGGAAGCGGCGAAACTCCAGCGGATAGTATCGGCCCGATGGACACACATAGTTGGCGATGAGATAATCATGGGCAATGACGTAGCGCTGGTCGGCATGATCCCACAACCAGCCCACATCCTCAATCAACTCACCCGTATGGGTGATCAGTGTATTGTCGATGGGAATAACGCCCCTCGTCGCATAGCGCGTGGCCGGTTGCCCTTGCAGCCAGGCCAGGCGCTGCCGATTCAACTGCTGGGCATCCCACGGGGCCTCATTCAGCCAACGATTGAGACAGGATTGATCCGTCGTCTCGACAAATTCGGCGTTAATCGACGAGACATTCTTGCGTTGGGCCACCAGCAAACCCGTCAGGTATTCGCCAAAATGACGCCGCTCAGGCGCGTTGGCAAACACCCCACCCCAAGTGTCAACCGCTTCTTCAACCACCGTGGGAAAGCCGATAATGGCAGGCATGGCATCCAATCCGAGACAGGGGGTGGGGAATGACTACATTTTGCACCAATTAATGCATACTAACCGCGTTTTGCAAAAGTCCAGTTTAGATATAAAAAGGCACTCACCTCGAGAAAGTATTTGGGGTGGGTGCCTTTTTGTAGTTGAATGCAGTACTGATCCTCGGCAATATTCCCGCTCGAATTTTCGACCGATGGCGGGTCCATTCCAGCCTGTTCAAAGCGGTTAAAATGGGTTAAATTATTCGCTTAGATTTATTCTGCTGAACCTATTAGACGTACATCATAAGTGATTGATTTTTGGAAATTTGCAAGATGCAGTGGGGACGGATTGAGGGGCAGTGCCTGCGGGCGGCGGCTTCGAGCCTCCGCTTTGGCACCAGAATTTCTATCCTATAGCACTTGTGTCTAATTTGGAAAAGGGCGCAAGTGCTTTTTGTATCCATAAAGAGAGAGCATAACGAGTCCTTTTGCGCTTAAAGAAATAAATCATCTTGATCGAATTATCCCAAGGATTGCAAATGCGTATCGCCTATCTAGTTATCGCTTTTTTTACCGGCTCCTTATCGACAACGGTGGAAGCCGATTCCCACCCCCCATTTGCCGACTGGTTGGCCCAATTGCGCCAGGAAGCTCTCGACCAAGGCATCAGCGCCGCCACCTTGGATGCGGCGTTTAAGGATTTGCAACCTGTGCAGCGGGTATTGGAACTGGACCGCAATCAGCCCGAAT
>WLWD01004659.1_pt1 | contig 29140 bp, 20 predicted proteins | sample 6712731 | NCBI WGS metagenome assembly WLWD01 (sample SAMN12718690, study PRJNA576275) | sponge metagenome | isolation source: marine sponge | host: Mycale hentscheli | place: New Zealand: South Island, Marlborough, Capsize Point | collected 2014-11-01
ATCTAGAGCGGGAGGAGCGGCGAAGAAAAAGAAACTGTAGAGACAGAGCCAGACGTGCTGCAGAAACTCCAGTTGAAAAAAGAAATAGACTGGATAAAAGAAAAGCTGCATTAGCCAATGAATCTATGGTTCAAAGAACCTCAAGATTACAGAATGCTTGTGAATATAAACAGAAACTGTTCAAGGCTGAATCCCTGGAACAAAAAGAAGCTCGCCTGCAGAATATGAGGATTCTAAAGGACCAACATCTTGAGGCTGAATCAGATGCTGTAAGACAAGCTAGGTTGCTGCAAATGAAAATGAATCAGCAGCAAAGGCGTAGTTCTGAAACTATATCTGAAAGACAAGCCAGACTAGAGCATTTGATGGTCTATAAGCACCTTAGGCTTAGTGCTGAGACTGAAGGTGAAAGACAAGTCAGGCTAGAGCAGCTGAAAATGAATCAGCATCAGAGGCTTACTGCTGAGACTGAAGCTGGAAAAAAAGTCTGGCTAGAGCAGCTGAAAATGAATCAGCAGAACCGCCTTTGTAACGAAACTTTAGTAGACAAAGAGGCCAGACTGGAGAACAAAAAGCAGCGTTTGCAAGCTGAAACCCTTTAAAACTCTCTTTCTAGATTAGAACGAATGAGCACTCGTCAGCGAGAGCGTCTTGAAATGGAGACACCAGAACAGAGGTCTGCTAGACTAGCTAAGAAATATATGTCTAAGCAGAATTCCAGCAACCGACTCGTACCTTTGTTGAATGATGAATGTTTTTAGGAAAAAATTAAAATTTTCCATGAGTCAATGTCATCAATAGAGTCACCAATCTGCTCTATATGCTTGGAACATTTCCCAGGCACACAGATGGCAAGTAATTGTACTGAATGTCGGAGATGCTTCCGTGACAAGAAAATTCCCAAGTTATTTTCAGCTGAGAACAACATGAGTCCAGGGCCAGTACCAGCTCAATTACAGGTAAGTAACTTTATTATCGAGGTATAATAAGTAATTTTGACCTAAATATATTTGGGCCCCTCCCCGTCATTAGTGGTGGATTGGCCCCTGGACCATGTATTTGTTTGTTGTTATTGTTGCTTAATATTATTTCCAACTTTGTTTCACATTTATTTTTACCAAATATTTTTTTATTAATTAAGTCAGAATTTTTTCTTTTTTATATGTGGTCACACTTTATTGACCATTTAAACAATGAAAACTAATACATTTTTTGGAAATATTAGCAATTATTGTGATACTATATGATGTTACAATTAACACAATATAGACTTTATGTAACATTATTATTTTGCAGGGGTTGTCACAAGTGGAAGAAATGTTGATATCATTAGTGATTCCTATAATGTCTGTTTATCGCCTACCTCATGGACAGTATGGCTACAAAGGTCATGTCATTAACCTGCCGCAAGACATCATGGCCTTTGCCACCAGCCTGCCGAGAATTCCCAAGGAATTAGATATACTGATTGTGAGGAAAAAGGGCTCAGACAACTCTCATCGAGATTTCAAAGTTAGAAGGGCAGTTGTGCTTAATGCACTCCTGTGGTTGAAGCAGCACAACAAATACTATCGCAAAGTCAACATTGACTACACTGCCCTGAATGAACTTCCAGAAGATGGACATTTATCCAACCACTCAGGTATTAAATCCTCTACCTGCAATGAGGAAGATGGTGCATTACTAAAAAATCATGATGAACAAGATTATGATACTGAATCTTTTATTCCAATGGCCGCTCCAAAGTTGACTGAACTAGATACAGTCAAACATTCAATTCAAGAAAAGCAGAAAAAAATGCCTTCAACTACTGTATCTTGGCCTCCTCTAGCCGATGCACCAGTGAATGAGTTTGTAACGGAAGGTTATATGTCCTGTGCTTTTCCCACTCTGTTTCCTACTGGAGCAGGTGATTTTCTGGCCCCACGTGAGCGTGCAGTGGCAGTAGGCAATTACTTTAATCGCTTTCAATACTTTGCACTCAATTGAGAGATGCGATGGCTGGCACTTCAGGCAGGTCGAGTGTACATCAAACAACATCCGAAAGACGCACATTTGTCACTCGATGAACTAAAAAGTATTGTCGACTGTGGGGGAGAGCAATTTACCAAAAAAGTGTTGCACTATGCCTGCAATCTTCGTGGAACAAAGCAGTATTGGTTCAAGCAGAGGATCCGCCTGATAGCCATAATTGACAAGCTGGGACTGCCGACAATATTTTTTACTCACAGTGCTGCTGATGGGCAGTGGCCAGAACTGGCTCGTCTCATCTGCAAGGACAATCCTGAAAGCAGCTCAAGTCACAGCAAAGCAGTCAACAATAAAACATAAGATTCCATCTGTTCTCGACTCAGCACACGATGACCCATTGCTGTTCTCTGACACTTCTCCAATGCGTGAAGAGAAAAGATTAGAATCCTTGCACAATAAAATAATGCCATGTGAAATTATTCAGCCCACTGAATTGCCTGTAACTACAACAGCCATTGATGCCGACATTCTAGCTGATGAGGCAGATGTTGCTATCCAGCATAAAATTTCAACGTGTGAGGTTCACAGTCAAATCACCCACACAGTCAATTTTGCGTCTCTGCCTTCACAGCAACTTGTATCTGCTATTCCAAACTTGCCAAAATGTGTGGCCCAGGCTGATGAAAACGCAATGATTTGTGATTTACCAAATCCTGTACTGACAGAAAAGCAGTCACCCAATGTGCTTCAAGGATCAAGCCAAGGAAGTATCAAGCCAATTAGAAATTACCAGAGTCGAACAAAACAATGACTGCTTTAAATACCATCCTGGTGATGTGGAGTGGCAGCAGAGAACCTGTCAGGAATTGGGATTGGAGTATCAAGGACCGAATGGAATAGAGTCAGGCAGCCTGAACACTCCATTGACTAGCCCCACTGGATTCAAAAGCATTAGTGGTGATGGAAATTGCATGTTTAGAGCATTCTCATTTATCATCACTGGCTCTGAAGACCAGCACGTACAAGTTAGGCAAGCTATTGTACGACACATGAGAACCATTGGCACAAGCCTGTGGGAAAGTCAAGTCTCTTCCCTTTTGCAGCATTTGCGCTCCATTGGAGAAGTGTCAGAGAACAGCAATGGGTCATCGTGTGCTGAGTCGAGAACAGATGGAATCCACCAATACATTGCTGCCACTAAAATAGACTGTGACAGAACTTGGGGCTCAGAAGTGGAGATTATGGTGCTGTCCAACCTCTTGAATACTGCCGTGTATACTTATGATACTAATTATGGGTGGAGCAAACACATTCCATCCAATGTGCATGGCCAATTTGATGTCTCCACTTACAGCGATTCTCGAATGGCCATGTATGTTCGCCATGCTGTCAACCATTATGATGTCATTACTGCAGTTCAATAAGTTTGGCAAAGTATGCAGTATGATTGTAAATCTGTGCACTTGTAACACCTCTTCAAGTAAGTTTATAACTACTGTGGCAGATAATTTATGCCATTTCTTTACACTGATGTAGTTTTTTTCCCCTGCAAATATGCCTATCAAATTTCTCATTAGATCAGCGGCACTGTTCCTTGTACTCAAGCTTTTCAAAACCCACTGAAATACCTGTTATTTTTAGATCACGAGTGATTGAGTTATAATACGTTTTCTAGCACATATGTATCTATGTTACACTGAACTGAACAGTAGCATTGTAGTCGGCACCTAGCTAGCTCTGACCTGTTACAATTTTGTTCTTGTTGGGCGACTTGATATGGTGTTTGTGAACCAATGCCGCAAGTCAGAGCCAATACTCCCACCCAGTGAGTGGCAAACTATCATGACTGTATGCTATAGTCCTCAGAGACAGCAAATGTCCAAGTTCTCACCTATGTGAGTCTGGTGATGTTTTGGTACACAGTTACCACAATGGTTGTGGTTACACTCTATGTGACTCCACTATGTGCACAAAATCTGCAAATGTAATGTCATGATCCCAACAATGTTCAGATTGTGTAGTAGTCACTGCTGTACCATAGATAATCTAAGCATTAGCTTTAAAAAATACTTAAAAGTAAGACCTTATTGATTTGAACTGATTTACCAACTGAACATCAAGAATAATGAGCATATAACAGGTAAGGAAAGCTTGACGATCACCATAAAAATGCACACACTAAATAATGGCGATTGTCTATGTTTATCATTATCAAGTTATGGGTGTATCCTATAATATTTTAATAATTATTCCGCTACATTGTCATAATAGGTTATTATAGTACATTATCACCCATGACTTCATAGTGATTATCATACTGATGATTCCTAATAAGGATGAAACAATCACAGCATAGTTGTAATTTCAGTGATTATTTAATTTGGGTCAGAATTAGGGGGAGTACTTTGTATAATAACAATACATATCTATACTCATTCAAAATGTGAGAGGACAATATGACCAATTTTAGTGTGGTCTGTGGTCGAGGTGTAAATATGTGAGGTTCAGCTATAACCACAGTTTGTATCTCTAAGTTATGTCCATATTTTTTTCAATGTACATGTATTATTTTAATTTACTTTATTTTTCGTTTCGCAAGAAAGAGCAAAATTGACAACCTGTATGTTTGTGTCTGTGTGTTTGTGCTTTCTTGTATGAGGAATTATTTTTTCCAGCTAATTATAGTAAGGTTAGTCTGGCGGAGGATCATTCTGCACTAGAGGTCATAAAGCTCCCCAATTGCAGCTGTTTGGAGAATGTAGCTCAAATTGCAGCTAAAAGGTGAATTCTAAGTCATAATTTTAGTACCATTGGAAGTATTTATTAGAGGCCATAATAATGTTCTCTAATAAATATTCTAAGATTCTTGAAATGTGATGGTTTTCCTTAATTTGGTTACTTAAGACATGAAAAATAAACTACATGTATGTGTGAAGGGTTATATAATATATAGTACATGTACCAGTTTTTTTAAAATTTATTTATTATGTTATTCAGAATTTTTTTTCTTATTTTACCTATCCATTTGTATTCATTTAATTAATTATTTGTATTTATTTATTCATTTATTATTATTTTTTAGGGAGACTTTGTTTAGTGAGAGGGGGAAATATAGAAACTATTTATTATTTTTGTGCAAGTATTTTATGTGAAGATCAGCTAATTGTAGTCAAGATCACTCAGGTCTCTGTCATCTTGCCATGAGTTATAGTGTGGTCAGCCACAGCTCACTCAGCTCAAGAGGTCATCTTGCCACAAGCTATGGTGAGGTCAGCCACTGGTCACTCTTAACAGTGCATGTGAAATGTACTACAAATGTACCAGCAACCTAATAAGAGTCTCAATTAAGATTTCACTTCACACTATGAGACTATGCAGAGGTGTATTTCCCCTTGAGTCAAACCACCACTACAACTATTGATCATAACAGTAGCAGTGTACAGGGGAGTAAGCTTGATATTGTAGGTATACTTGATAAGTCTGATTTGTATAGTTGAGTTATAATTGAACTCACCTCATAAGTGTTCTCTCTCTGACCTTTCACATCACACCAAAATGAGTGTGTTGGATGGAGCAATGGTCATTTGGCATACACAACAGAGCTTAACATTGCAGCTGCATGGGGAATGCTGTAGTGCACAATAATACAGCTGCAGAGGTGGTGGCTAAGACATATTATTTTTCACAGTGTTTAGCTGTGGGCTACTATTCTACTGTCCATATAAAGCTCTTGTACTGCATGCACTACTATCCATCATTCTACTTTCATTTAAAAAAAGATTCTTGTAGATAGAATTTGAAAGTAAGTTTCTATTATATTTTATGCTTCATGATTGATTCTCTGTGATTATTAAGTGGCCAGGCGCGAAACTAATGAAAATATGGAAGTGTCTAGGGAAACTAATGAATATATGGAAGTGTCTTTGTCGTGAGCGTTGCGCACTACGAAGCCAGGCCCACACAGGACACTATCATTGCATTGATGACGATGAAATTCAATTGCAACAGTAACTGTTATAACTCTATTTTCATTGAAGAGCTGCTTGCTCAGTGTAAAAAAGCAACATACTTAGCCGTTAAAGGTCCAGGACCATAGGAACACAATCAACAGCCAGATGATAGCTAGTTAACTTACTTTTTGCAATGACTCAACAGCCAGATGATAGCTAGTTAATTTATTTTTTTGCAATGACATCATATTAATTACGCAATGTGGGTGTGGTTTGTAGGTGTGGCCATGGGTGTGGTTTATGTCCTTGAAGCTAGTTTGAAAAAGTTGGCAGCTATGCTAAATGCACCAGTACCCAAGCGCTTATGCTCTAACTATTACATATATACTAGTTGGCGAGCGAGCGTAGCGAGCGAGACACTTACAGGGGTAAAAATGAAAAAATCAGGGATGTTTGTATATATGTAGTATGAACATACGTATGTCATTTTGTACTTTGACCCTCGCGTTTTTGTGTTAGTTATGTGGTCGACTCCGTCCCAAATTACACTAAACAGAATCCTCTGGTTTATCGATCAGTATACCCGTATCACCCTAGAAATTGAATTGTTTACTGTTTGGAATTCTTTTGCGGGTGCAGTTCAAACTTGAAAACTTAAGGGACTTCCATTTCTATTCGAGTTAGTGGCGGTGGTAAGTCAATGCGCTCTTTGTCACGGTTATAAGCCGTGCGCAACAGTATTTACTTGAAAATACATTGTCCACTTGACTACCGCGAAGGCTGTGTAGGTGCATGTCCAGTTGTGTCAAAGCATTGTGTGTTACAACCACTATACTTAGCTAAAGAATATCACAAAGAAAACTTTTAAATAACGTGTATTGTTTTGTTGTTGTTTTTTTCCTTCAATTCAAGCAGTTGCAGAGAGTTGTTACTATGGCACTGAAAACCCTTTACCCTGTATGCTAAATAAACAAACTGGACCTTATTTTCAGTAGCTTCAGTGTTAGAAGTCAAAATCATTCATATAAAAATATTATAGTCTTTAGGCTCGCTCGCCATTTGTGCTCAAGCACATCACTAGTTATACAACTGGTCTTGAATACCAGTTTCTGGGTGTAGCTACCATCCTTTGAGTGAAAATTACCCAAAATGGTTAAAGCAGCTGCTAAAGTATCAGCTGAAGGTATGGGGATCCCCTAGAGAGTTTATAGCAACTTCAGACCTCAGTTACCAACCCTAGTACAAACTACCTTTAGTGAAGATATGTAGCATGGAATAAACTATTAATTACACTGGCAGAGTGATATGGCTAAATGTTTTATTCTCAGGCTTATTTTCAGTGGCCTCTGGCTTGTGAAAGAAAATTAACCCATGCTCAGTGAAATATTTTGCCATATCACACTCCTAATCATAAGTTTCTCTGATGGCAGACTACCACAGTACCTAGCATCTACATTACACTATATACATTGCCGTATAGAGTTTAAGTATCTATAACATAAACAATAGCATGGGGTTCCTATAGCTACTACTCTGGGACTAAGCATGTTTGGCTTTCTCTAATAGCTTCAAATAGCCCCAACTCCTTACTCATTGAACTCAATAGTGGTCAGTAATCAAAACAGCTTATAGTTAATGCCATTTATCATGTGAAAACACTCTATTCAAGATCTACTATAATTTCAAGACAATTTATCCAACCAAGTCTAGCTACTACAAGTTATAGGTGTGGATTATTCAGTTTCCCAACGAGCTCTACCAACCATGTTTCTGCAACTCTTCATTGTGCTAGTGCTATTGACATATAATTGTGATCTTTCTCCTTTGTATGTGACAAACTCGGCAGATAATATTATTGAGTCTTGTTGCACAGTTGAAAGTCAATTGATGAGTCCCTGCATAACACTTCAAATGTTGGCTGCTGGAGACTTTCCAACTAATGAAAGTCTGAGCATTTATTTCATAAATGTTAATTATTCTGTTCATGAAAATAGCAGTATTACATTGAGATCACTCACTTCAGTAAGTTTGAGGCCATGGAATGAAGAGAGGATTGTAAAGATTTTTGCATGGGACGTTTTTCGATAGAAGTGAGTAGTACCCATGAATTCATAATACAATCCATCAGATTTACCAACTGTGGCAGACAAAGTCATCTGTTACAAGTCGACAGATGTTCCAAAAATACTTCCATTTTAATTTCACAAATTGTATTTTTTCAAACTGAAGGGTGCTCTTTAGTTTTACATTGTGCAGCACCAGTTAGCTTGAATCTTCATAAAAGCATATTTGAATCAGGTGGAGGGAGTAATCTAAACTACAGCATCTACATCCACTCCAGTCAGGTAAACTTTACGTTGTCAGAAACCTCATTTATCAACAACAGAGCAGGTTCGATCTACTTCTCCAATGGAGCAGTGAATATAGACTCGTGTTTGTTTGTTAATAACACCAGCACAACCATTGGGGAGTGCTATTTACTTAATGATTCAACTGAGATAACTATTAATCGGTCAAGATTGATCAATAATGGTAATACTGCAATAGCTGTAGTTCAGAGTGCTCAGTGGGCATCACTCGTAGTGAAGAACAGTGTCTTCGCAAGAAATAAAGGTTTACGTGGTGGAGTTATTTGCTTACTTCATTCTTTTAGAATCTTCATAACTAATTCAAATTTCACTAGTAACCAGGCTAAAAACGGTGGTGTAATTTTTGTAGGCACTAAGCACAATGAATGGATTATAAGCTCCTCAATAGCTATAGTTAGCTGTACATTTGTAGAAAATCGTGCTTTGGGTGGATTAGGTGGTGTTTTATGTATTATAAATTCCGAAATGCTTTCTGTTATATTGAATGACACTTTATACTCAAGTAATCAAGGTTTAATAGGAGGAGCAATGTGCATTATTAATATCACAACTTTCAAATTAACAATGCTAAAGATGAAATTTATTAAGAACACGGCTATAATTGGTGGAGGAGTGATGTATGCTTCAAATATGAAAGACTTTATAGAAAGAGGGGTTTTTATCAATAATTATGCAGCAACAGATGGAGGTGCTTTATTTCTGAACAAAATTGATTCCGTTGCCATGTACAATTGTAATTTTCAATACAATTTTGCTATTAGAACTGGTGGAGCCCTCAAAATTTGGCATAAAAACTTTGAATACACAACAATCAAATTGTCAGAATGTACTTTTGGTTTTAATAAAGCCACAATAAAAGGAGGGGGAATTGACTCGATGAGAACAAAACTTTCTGCTAGTTCTTGTAATTTTTTTGGCCATTTTGCTTTCATAGGAGGAGCAATATCTGCAAGAGAATCTACATTATTTTTAAATAATTATAGTTCCTATAATAATTCTGCTATAGTGATTGGAGGAAGCATTGCTTCTTGGAGTTCAATTATAGAGTTTACTGGGAATTCCTCTTTTGACAGTGACTCTGCAGTGTTGGGAGGAGCAATTCATATCGAGGATACAATTAATGATTGCAGATACACTGACTGCTTAATATCCTGGGATAAAAATTCTAGAATTAACTTTACAAACACATTTGCAACAAAAGGAGGATCGATGATTTATGGAGGCATGATGGATAGGTGCAATGAAATACAGAACGAGAATTCTTTATCATCTTTATCTTTCAATAATATGCCCTATAATGTACTCTCTCATGGGATTACTTCTCAACCAGTACAAATATGCCAATGTGAAAATAGCACTATCAACTGTGAATTAAGGTCAGACAACAGAGTAGTCACCCCTGGAAAAACTTTCTACATTGAGGTCACTTGTCTGGATCAAATGAAGCAAACAGTTCCTTGTAGTGTTAGAGGAGAAAGATGTTCATCTGGGACAAGGTCAGAGTTTGAGGTACACCAATGGCAGCACCATTCTTTCATTTAGTGCTTATTCAAATGATGCTAGGACTTCTGTACTGAAATTAACAGGAGGAATTTGTAGTAGTGAATACTTGAAAGACACACAGGGTGTTATAAACTTCAATGTAGTTATTGATTCATGCCCTACGGGATTTGAAATTGCCAACCGTGAATGCCAATGTGATCAACGTCTTAAAATGCTTTTTAAAACAGTGCTCAAATGTGACGTAGAATCTAAAACAATAAATATTGACCAAGGATGGATAAGCTATGGTGATCACTATTTGAAGGCTAGTATAGTATGTCCACTTAGTTATTGCATGCAAGAAAATGTAAGCATTTATCTTCCAAATGCAGACAAGCAGTGTAACCATAATCGAAGTGGAGTTCTATGTGGGCAGTGCATCTCCAACTACAGTGTTATTTTGGGCAGCTGGCAGTGTAGTGACTGCTCTAAACAGTCCCGCTATAATTTCATATAGCACTGGCAGGAGTGGCTCTAATTGTGTTTTTATTTCTTACAAAGATGACAGTATCGAGTGGTACTTTAAACGGGTTAGTATTCTATGCAAATGTCATCTCCTTTAGTGGCTTGCTGGATGGGCAAAGTAACTCTATTCATCCCATATTTCGGACAATTATTATCCTGGATAAACTTGGATTTAGGCATCCAAGTATGCTTTTATCATGGAATGGATGTTTACCAGAAGACATGGTTACAGTTTATCTTTCCCTTCTATATCTGGCTCCTTGTTATTGTCATCATCATCATTTGTCATTATTCTCCCAAAGTTATGAAACTTATGGGAATGAGAAATATCGAAATTTTGGCTACTCTGTTCTTACTTTCCTACACTAAACTTTTAAAAACGATCTCTGCTGTTTTCAGTGCTATGAGCATCAGTGTAGCTGACTCTAATAATACATTAGATCCTTTGACTGCCCAGAAAGTATGGGTTTATGATGGTAACATTGATTATCTAAGCGGAAAACACCTTCCATTGTTCATAGCAGCCTTACTTATCCTGCTATTTGTCTTTCTTCCTTTCACACTGCTCCTTGTATTTGGTCAGTATTTGATATAATTTGCCAAACAGAAAAGGATTACAGTGGATTCACAGCACTGTTGTTTTCTCTATTCTAGATGCCTATCATGCTCCTTATACTCGATACCACCGATATTGGACAGGGTTAGGTTTGCTGGTTCGCTGTGGTCTCTTTACCATATTCAGTACCAGTTATGACACACACAAGAATCTGTTTTGGATAAATTTATCATTGATAATTCTACTTTGCTACAGGCAAATATTTTGCAGCAAAATTTATCGCAATAAATTCTGTGATATTTTAGAGTTGTATTATTTGATGAATGCAGCTGCTCTGTCAGCTGCTCTTTTGTACAACACCAGCAACAAATACGTTTTTACTCTCTCAGTTGTTTTAGCCTTGATTGGTTTCTTTGTCATTGTGATATATCATGTATCTCTAATACTAAAAGAAACAAGGATAAGTCGCAAACTAATGCAATATTTATTCACTAAAATACAGCCAAGATCAAGTACTGCTGCAGAAGAAGATGTTACAGCTATTAATCCCAGCAATTCTTCTACATTTGTTGAATTGAGAGAAACACTTTTAGAGAACTGATCAAAGAAATAATACACTAGTGGTTAAAACAGTTGTGTGAAAATTTAAAACAATTGTGTGAAAATTTTAAAACAGTCATGTGAAAATTTAGAACAGGTGTGTGAACATTTTCAAACAATTGTGTGAACATTTTTTTGAAAAATTTAAAACATATATTTGTTATAATAATATTGTGTGCAATTCATCATCACCTTGCTAATACAAAATTCTTTAATTAATATAGACAGACAACAAGGAATAGCAAGGCTGTTAGTGATAGACTAAGCTAGTAAAGCCTGAATATATTTGAATTAACATTGCCTTTTGTTTGGTGTACCATAAATGATGTTTTTATGTCTAAAGGATTGAAGATATTATATATTTATGGGATACATACCACATAATGGCTGTTGCTACAAGGTGTTCTCATTTTTTTCTTTATCTTTTTTATGATGCTTTGTTTTTTTGTTCACAACTTCATGAATGATTCAGTCATTCTCGGCTGAAATAATTATAGCAATGGCAAATTTTTTCTCATTCTAAAAGCCAATGTGTTAATTAAAACTTTCATGCATTATTTACTGAGACATTTTCCATTCAACAGTACCAGATCGCTCGTAGTAATTTATGAGCATGTGTGGAGTGAGTACTGTATTGGCATATGTTTGAATGACTCAGCTGAAGTATTAATAATATTATTATAATTACTTTGTATTTTTATACAATAACGCATCTCTAATGACAAACTATATACAAGGAATGCAATAAAACTGCTAGAAATGCCAGTTTCTATTTTGGAACAAACCTGTCTCTACCCAACATGATGTCATACCCTTATTCTTTTGGTGTGGCTCAGTTATTAAGTAGTGTGGTTGTGCTTGTGGAGACCTTGTACCAAATATTCATTTTCCTGCTCATAAGGTAAATGAACAGCACTTGGATTTACCACTGTATCTTATAGGTTTGATTGGAAAACTTTGATTAAAAGTCTCGGGTAGCCGAATATGGTGGTCAATCCAAGTGTTATTGTCATCCAATACAAATAAAGCTGTGATATTTAAGGTTATTTTACACATCTATATTAATTATTTGTAGAATCTGCTGAGAGCAAGTGTATAGGCTGTGAGAGGAATCCTCCCCTCACATTCTTTAACTTGAACATTTAGCTAACTTAATTAGCATCTTATAACAATTCAATGTTTACTAGCTTCCTTCACATCTCAGTTTAGTGTTTGCTTGCTATCTAAGACATATGTTCAACATGCCAGTGCCACCTTAATTACAGTTGCTTGAACAAACTTGTTCTAGTGTCACATTTTGGTGGCAGCGGTGGGATTTAGCAGAGTTACGACAGAAGCGGGATCCCGAACCCCTGGAGGAAGACAGAGTCAACTCGAACAGTTCTACAGCAACGTGGACACCCCCGTAGAAGCTACAGTTAGGAAAGCAGCAAGTGGAAGAAGAGGGCTTACAGTACAGCAGCTAAATCCACACAGTGGTGCAGGACATTGGTCTCAAGTCCCTAAGTTTAGTATCATTTCTTTTTGTGAATTTTTTTTCTCTCTGTAACTGTCTGATCACCTGTGTTGTTATTTTTGCGCAGTGTCACTCCGTGGAGGTGGCTTCACTTGCCACATGCAGGCGGATGACAAGGAGGTGGCAGGAAAGAGAGGACAGCCAGAAAATTACCTAGAATCTCCAAACGACCAGTAGACAAAGGCTCATATTGAGTTGTTCATCAATGAAAATTTCGTTATGGCAGCATTCTTCACAATTTAGTGAATCACTTGGCAGCTGACCTTACACATGCTCAACATAGCATAACAAAAAATATTATAACAAAGTTTTAATAAGAAAATACAAGGACAAACAATGGAGTATAGGACAAAGATATTATCCAAAAATTAAGGACTACGTCCTTCAGATTCAAGGATAGTTGGAGTCTATGAAAGTGCTCATAATAAAATAGGAAAAACCATTAACTTATTTATATAAAATGTTAGATGCTGCTATCAGAGGTAATCTCAAAGTAGTCTAGGTCAATGGGGGTTACAGATTGAGCAGGGGAGGATCCAGGAGGGGGCCAGACACTCCCAAACAAGTTTAATGATGTGCAACAGGGGCAGATCCAGCGCTAGCAACAGGGAGGGGCCCAAATATTAGGGTCAGATTCGTGAAATTTATTGAAATATTAATGATTGATTATACCTGATTCGAATATTAAGTTATTGAGTGCAGACCCCAAAGTTAGTTAGGATGCAGTTGTCTGCCCTTATTAGTGCATTTGTCCTCATAATTTTTCAAATAACTTGGTTGGGAAAGGGTAGGGGGGTGGGGAAACCCTGGCCCCCTAGGTCCTTCCCCCCCCTCTCAATCCTCTCCCGTACAGATATAAAATACAGGCAATTAAGTATTCAGATCAACTCATGCTCTTCATTTATGAATCGGTGTCCAAATCATTTCTAATCATTAATATTTCAATAAATTTCCTAAGTTTTGACCTAAATATACTTGGGCCTCTCCCCGTCATACGCTGGAATTGCCCCAGGTGTTGAAGGTTCACAGTCTTGATAGTAGAGTAGGAAAGAACCTAACTTGTATGGTTGAGTGGACCAAAGCATACAAATCTGCACATAATATTAGTTAGGGATTAATTAGTGATCTCAGAAGGGATGACACAAAATAATGATGCCTCCACACTAAAATATTTCATTATGTTGGCTTTAAATTATATTGCTGCATTAAAAAAAAAAAACCCTTACAAAACTGCAAAGTGTGTACTTAATAAACCAAGAAAAGGTGCCAGAAAAAATCATACCCTTGCTTTGAAATATTTTATTGTTTTTCAAATTTCATATGAATTTTAATACTGATAAATCAACGTTTATATTAAATTTAACACACACATTAGTTAGAATATACTTAAAAATTTAAACCTTTTTATGTATGTTATTTGTGGCATTCCTTCTGGATTTATTAAGTACATCTTAATGATAATACGTGCACAATGTAACACAATGTAACACATCAACTAGTAATATATGTCTGTGATATAAAATTTTGCTTTGATTTATATAATTAAAAATATTTTAAGCAAAGGTATATATAAACTTTGTTGTTGTTAGTTTACCGGATGAAATTTGCATATTTTCAGCTATTTACGACTGAGCTTGCTCCCGATTCATTGATTCATTTAGTTTCAACTAAGATGAATGAACAAAAATTGCAATAATACAAACAATTTATTTTTTGCTTATGTGACAATGTTTACCAAAAATCCAGGAAAGTGATTAGAAATTAGAAATGGCCACAATGCAATAACTATTATTCAAAAATCAGCATTTATGTGTCAATTTTGCAGTATAGCAAGCGTGTGGTTCTTCTTATATTACATATACATATATACATATATAGTACTTATTATGTGAGTCAGAGTGTGATATGGTGAAATATTTCATGAGCAGGCTAATTTATTTTCAAGTGCCAGAGGCAAGTGAAAATAAAGCCTGAGAGTGAAATACTCTGCCATATCACTCTGACAGAGTGTAATAAGTGGTTTATTCTACCCTAGATATCTTCACAATGATATCTGTAGGTACTTGACTCTTGAAACCATGGTTGTTATATCACTCTGTATTGGCAAGCTCATTACCCTCTTAGTTATAGCAACCAGGCCAAACTTGCCACTTTGGTTTTCACAGCTACCTTTCTCTGGTGTAGCCTACTCAACCTGGGTAGAGCAGCTGCTAAAATATCTGCTGGGGGTGTGGAGAGTCCCTACCCCTAATTTTAAGTTGTGAGTTACCAGTCCTAGTACAAACTACAGTAGTGAAGATATTTAATGTGGAATAAACCACTTATTACACTTGTCAGAGTGATATAGCTAGATATTTTACTCTCAGGCTTTATTTTCACTCACCTCTGGCTTGTGAAAATAAATTAGCCTGCTTGTGAAAATAAATTAGCCTGCTTGTGAAATATTTCCACCATATCACACTCTGACTCATGTAATAATTACTATATATATATATATATATAATACTTATAGCACGAGTCAGAGTACAATATGGGAAAATATTTTACGAGCACGCAAAATATTTTCACGAGCCAAAGGCGAGTGAAAATGTGGCGCGAGAGTAAAATATCATTCCCATATTGTACGACGAGTGTGATAAGTGATTTATTGCTTCTTTGAAATTTTTCTCAACCGGTTACAATACAATTTTCATTGATTTTACTCGCTACGCGCGCGCTACAAGGAGCGTACAATATAAACCGTACAATATGGGAGAATACAGAACGCTCGCGTGATGCGGAAATATTCAAGTAAAAATATCAAAACTGCAATAAATATATATATATAATTGTATATTATATGTTAAGTAAACAACTTGACCTTCAACAACTGGCAATGAATCCCAATAAAATGTACCACCAACCAAATTGGCAATAGAATTCCAACCAGAGGTACCACCAGCCCATATACTGATGAGACTATAAATGCATGTTCTTATTAATTAATTGGAGTCGAAGGATAATTTTTAGAAGTGTGCTGCTCAACAATATAATATAATGGTTACAATTATGTCTATGATCTTTGAGTGAGTAAGACTATAAAAATAGGTTGCAAAATTAGGAACCACTACAAAGTCGTAGTTATTTTGTATTATTGAAGTTATTTAATATAAAATACAATCAATTATACTTTATGTATATTAAGCAAAAAAACAACGACAACAGAGTACAAAATTATGAATGTAAAGCAACAATACTATCTTTGGATTTATCTTGCACACTTTTTTATGTGACGTGTGATCCAGGCCACTGTAAGAATCACAATGTATACCAAAGGTATAACAACTACTACTAAAAACATAACTGTAGGAATAATATTTTTAGAAGAAATATTGAATCCTTTGTTGTTAACAATTGTATGAACCACCATGCAGAAAATTCCCAGGAATAGAATGAAGCTGATGAAGTGTGTAGCAAAATGACTTTTGTCAGTTCTATAAGGTTCAAGATGCAATGTTAATATAGCAGTCAAAGTCAGTATCATGGCTGACAGTAGAAATGCAGAGTCAGTGAGTAAAATGCTACTGAGAAAAAATATCGCTATGCGAATGAGAAATGGGATAGAGGAGAACCATCTACAGTCTCTACCACTGTCACATGTTCCGTTACTATAACAACCTTGATAAGAATCTGCAAATATGCGTAGCATTATAAGCACTCGATTTGGCAACAAGAAGTTGATTACTCTTTGAAATAGCCTCAAGGGAAATACAATTAATCCTACACAAGGAAGCAAGAGGAAAACAATTAATATGAAAACAGCTAGGTGTCCATAGGGACGATGTTGCTTCCCAAAATAATGTACATTGGAGGAATAATAGAGCCTCCATGAATAGCCAGTGCTTGTCAAGTTCAAAATGTCTGCTGTATGGACTTGAACTGGAACAAGAAGGTCAGTACATACAGAAAGGAGCTTGCCATGAGACAGAAACATAAATGTAGCAAAAGCATCCACCATGGATGACTTGACATCCCAGTGCCTATCAAATAAGTAGAAAAAATATTTGAATGGTTTCCAAACTACTACAATAATCTTTATATTCAAGTCATGCAGCAGAAGTACACTGTATGTTGTAGCTATCAGCAGTAAAGGGTAAACAGCTACGACCATGTCCATTGCCAATACTGAAACTTCACTAACTGAGAAGCATATGTCCCAGCTATAGAGTCTGAAGAAGTCTAAATTCCAAACTCCAAATAGAGTACCAAATGCATAAGTCACTGTTCTCAACGAAGGATGCTGTTGCAAATATATGACAACTGCACGGGCCATAACTGGTGAAGAAATAAGCTGGCTGTACAATACAAATCCTTGCAAGTAAGAAGAATGAACATTTATGTGGAAAACGACTATGACTAAGCAGAAAATAGTCAGAGGAGCAAATGCTGTCAGTACATATTTTAATATGTCGTATTTGCTGGGAGAACATGAAATGCAACTCATGTCATAGGAGTAAACTCTTGAATAAGTTCCATCAATGCACTTCCCACACAGCGTTCCTGTCCGGTTGTACCTACCACATTGCTCTGCAGTCTATGAGGTCATGTTGCTGGAGAGACTACGATAATATTGATTTTCAGAGTCAGGAGTAACTTTATAGGCACAGTTTTGTAGGCAGTATCCTGATTCCAGTGCAGCGCCATTATATGTAATGCAAGCACATGACAGCCGGTACTTTAATGTGATCACAATTGAAGTTGGGCAGTCTTGGGCAAGTGCATGTTTCGGATGAATTATTACAATAGGACCATGGAGGACAAGAAGAAGTAGAAGAACAGTCCAGTTGTCCAAGTAATCCAATTGTTTTATTAATTCTTGATGGCGTATCATTAATGATATGAGAATATTTATATTTAAAAGGTATAACTGGAGCTATACTGGTACATAATTGTATCAGTACTAAGTATAAAACAATCATTTTGTTAAAACAAAACAGCAACAAAAAAAAAAACAGCAACAAGTTCACCGCATAACTAACTAGGCTGCTGCTTCTTTCCTTTTATCTATAGCAGTGTTTTCAAACTTGTCATCAATGACATTTTGGGTAATATTTCAAGAATGGCTTGCAAACTAGTTTTCAAGTCACTTCATTGAATGGCCCTTGGGGAAATTCAATTCTTAATTGCCATTACTTAGTGTAATGTGGACATGAAAAACATATTCAGAATTATGTGTACATAATATTTCAGCGCTCAATTTGACAATGAGTTTCAGGTAACAGCTTAATATGTACTACTTTTCAACCAAATACTTCAAATAGTTATTTTTCTGTTTGATTTTACTTTTTGCAAACCTGCCACAATTGATTACTGTCAGTATCTACAGGTGAAGTGCTGTTGCAGTGTTTGGAAATGGGGCATATGTATTATACATTTCAATTAGTCATCAGGTGAATAGGAGCGGTCTTTGTCAAGTAAATAACTACCTAAATCAAAGCAGCTGACTTAATTCACGGAACTAAAAAATAAATTGAGGTAATTCAAGTACTAATTATCGTGCAAATCACAATCATTTGAGATCACTCAAGTACTCTTCATTCTCATGTACTGAATGACCAAAGATTTAAGATTTAAGAAATGGTGGGAATGTTGTGTTATTTTTAAAGAGATTGCGTACGTCCTAAGACTGTCAATTGTCAGAAACCTCAACTTTATCACTTGCACCACCAATGGGAGTGTTTCTACTGATTCAATAGGGGTTATCACCTAATTGATTACTAACTCCTAGATAGCTGTATTTTATGATGATACGATTCTGCTTTTATGTTTGTGTGGGAACTCCCACCTTACAAACCTGTCAGCAGACATGAGAACTTACAACTAGAACCAAAGACGTGTTAATTGTTATCACATGTACTTAATTAGCTATGTATAGAACTGCTACATGCATTACCATTTCAATGTATCATTCATACTCCCACCAGAGTGTGGCTGGCTATATATACCATTTGCTGGTTTCATTCTGGTTGGAGACTTGCTCTCTGTAGTGTGTGAGTGTTGTGATGCTGTGAGAGTCTAAATCTTTAATCCTCTAAATACTTGACTTGGGTCGTATTAACCTGGGGAGCGGAGTCAACCCTCATAAGCCAATAGCCTGCTATCTACTGTGGTGATTGCATCTCCCTGATGGCAGCGACTAACCTGGGGAGCAGAGCCAACCCTCATAAGCCAATAGCCTGCTATCTACTGTGGTGACTACATCTCCCTGATGGCAGCGACTAACCTGGGGAGCAGAGCCAACCCTCATAAGCCAATAGCCTGCTATCTACTGTGGTGATTGCATCTACCTGGTGGGAGTGACTAACCTACCCCACAGGTTGGGTACTTTACATTATGCATACGATGGTTTAAAATCACAACAATCAAATTATTGAAGTGCATTTTTTTGTTATAATCAAGCAAGATGAATGGAGGTTCTAATTGAGCAGTTAGTTCTTGTAAGTTTTTTTGGCCATCATACCTAAGTAGGAGGAGTGATGTTTGACAAAATCTGCATACCACAGTGGGAACCATGAAGTAATTTGCTCACATGATTGCGACATGACGATAGGGGGCATTACCCACAAATGTTAGTATACCTACGCAAAGCTGATTACTCTGGATTTTCTAAAAAATCAGCCCAAAATAAAAAAAAAAGTAGTGCAATATAACAGTTCTAGAGTTTTGAGTAAGTTCATACCTAAATCAATAATTGTCAGTAATCTCGAAAATCAGAGTGTGGCAGACAGACAGACAGACAAACAAACAGACAGACAGACAGACAGACAAACAGACAAACAGACAGACAGACAGGCACGCTGAGGGAAGTCATCCATAAAAGCAACTTTCCATGCGGAATTTGCATGTCTTAATGTAATGGGGGAAACATTTCATGCAGTGTTACAGGAAAATTCTATAATGAAAATGTACACTCTGGGACAAGGTCCGAGTTTTAGTTATACCAGCAGCTGCAAATGCAGTTAATGCACTTGATTTGGAAGAAGTTGATTACTCTTTGAAATAGCCTCAAGGGGAGTATATATTATGTATGTCCATAGGGACGATGTTGCTTCCCACAATAATGTACGTTGTAGGAATAATAGAGCCTCCATGAATAGCCAGTGCTTGTCAAGTTCAAAATGTCTGCTGTATAAACTTGAACTGGAACTTGAGCTGTCTCATGGCAAGAGGAGCTTGCCATGAGACAGAAACATAAATGTAGCAAAAGCATCCACCATGGATGACTTGATATCCCAGTGCCTATCAAATAAGTAGAAAAAATAAATTTCCAAACTATTACTATGACACACTATCCTATAACCTATCTAATCTTCAATTATTTTGTGATTTCATTCTTGCCTCAACATGCTATAGAGAGCAGAGCCTCCATTCTATTGTTGTACATGTTCAGTCTAGTCATTGTTTCCATAAGCTGCTGACTAAATAAAGCCAGCAGCCATTCCATCATTTCAGAATCTTGTAATCACCTCACCCACTACATCTTAATTATAGTTTAGATTATAATGTTTAATAGGTACTATAATGTAATACATTTAATATTCAATATCTAATCATCGGTAAATATATGCAAAAATTCTTGGTGTCAGCTCTTTATCTATATTCAACTCGCGATTGATTTTAGCCTACACATTATGATAACGTAATTTACCTGTGACGTCATTACACAAGTCGTTGGTACGGTATAGGAGCTACCAGACTTTGAAAAGGGTCTGACGCCAAACTAACTTAATAGAACTACTTTCAAAAGAAAAATTAGCAAAAAATAAATAAATAAATGTTCAGTACTAGAAATATACTTTCATATTGGACATCAATATTACCAGTCATAGAGATACAACCCTATAAAGAATATAATCCCAACTATAATTCAATTTTTTCTCTCATTTACACATAGCAAAGTAAAAAATTAAAATTTTAATGTCAGTATTCCACTCAATGGTGAGCTAATTATACATAAAACCTTTATTTGTGTGTCGCATGAACTTTGAAAGATGAAAGTGAATCCAAAATAATCAACACTTGCAGTAGCTACTTAGACATGAATTGTATAATTCCAAAATTCCATAATTTCTAACAAATCAATCACTGGAATTATAATATCAATTCATGTAATCTTTAAAATGTCTCAAAATGAACATTCCTGTTTATGTCATTATACTAACACCTTACACAAAATTAGGTTTATACATAAGAATCTGTTGTCTCTAAAGTCTGTTAAAATCGGCACGAGAAAACAAATGGCTTCGTCCATACATTTTGCAAAAACAACTATTAAAAAAATCAAGCTTTACTACAATAACATTTTAACATTGGTTTCCTCTTAGCAAATAGCTAGCCGTTGAGATGCAGTAATTAACAGTGTTACAGAGACTGCCTTGGGAGGTCAAGCTAAGGTTAAAATTTAGATAGCAGTAAATTATCTAATCATCAATATTATCTGCATGTGAAACAAAATTATTGCACTTGTTTTAATACTATACATATCTTATTACAAAGATTGTTATTTTACAAGAAACACCTAGTTTATATCATTTTAATCACACATATTTAGAAGTGAATAGCGTTCTATAAAAGACAGCAATTATTTTAGACTCAGTTTGTAACAAATTATAAAAAAACTTAGTCAATAAAACAGAACATTTAACAGCAAGCACTTAGTTTAAAGTGATCCCACAATGCTTAGACATTCCTGCAGTGATGGACGCTTGTCCTTGTTTGGATCGAGCATGCTATGAACTAAATCCTTCAAACCACTGGGTAGCCAGAGGCAATTACTCTGGTCATGACAATACGTTTTTTGGAGAGATGGCACATCATTAAGTGGGCTTCGCTGGCTAGAGCTCAAGAGCTCGAAGGGGTTTTTGTGACCGGCTAATTCATAGGCTAGAATTCCTGCTGCCCACACCGGCTGCTTGCTGTAGTCCAAGTATCTTCCACCACCAGATCGGGAGTTAAGAATTTCTGGTGCCAAGTGAGCTTCATTACCTCCAATGTCAAAACCTTAAATCAAAAACAACAAAAACACACCAAACACAATTAATAATTGTGAAATGAGTACCTCAGGAGCGAACTCTCGGCGCTACTATACTGTTTAGTAATAGCAACAAACAAAACAATTTAATGGCATTGCAAGAATAGGTTTTTACAAGTCTATTGAAAAGAATCTAAGTAAAAAAACGGTACAACTTTGTTGTTTTGTGGCCACAAAAATTCAATAGCTGCAATTTAAAATTATTTGATCTGCATTTCAGAAATTAATGACCAATTCAAATAGGCTAAATTAGAAGAAATATTAATGTTACTCAATTGTGAAAATCAATTTTTTCATAATCTGATAAAGAGATCAACTATTACTTTAAGTAGTTTAGTAACTTTCTGCTACTCTGACATGGTTAGGTATAGAGACTTAATTTTGTGCATTACAAATGTGAGGTACACATAATGCTAAACCATTCTTAATGAAAGCATTGTGAGTAATAGCCTATGAATGCATTTACAAAATGCCATCTCCATAATTATATTAGTTCACATTTTTTCTCAGTCTTCTTTTCTCATTAGATGTATTATCTATCTTTCACAGGCTTCTTCTACAACATCACATAATTAAATAAGGCTTGGTTGTTATTGAGTTCGATCCCAGGACTATTTGCTTCATGCACAAATTAAGAGTAAAACTAGCATAACAGTACCCATCCACAGTATAAATTGAAATGTTTGATTGCTGTTTGCTTGTCTTAGTTAAGTTGCATTAAGTGGTCCTGAGTTTGAATCCAAATGACAGCCAACATTATTTAATTTTGTAATGTTTTAAAGAAACTTGTGAAATAGAGAGAATGAGTCTAATGATATTATTATGCCATTAAGCTGAGTATATGACAAGTGCAAATTATACTTTAACACCATCCAGACAATGCATCAAGCAATGAATACAATTTCACTGTATTACTTATGTTCCTACCTTGACTGTGACGGACAGTGAAATCCTTACTATCGTCATTTATTATAAGTGACTTTTGAAAGTCACTAATCACAAGACTTCCATCCTCTTTCAAGAGAAGACATTCAAGTCTCAAGTCACGATGGACTACATGATGATCATGAAGAAAAGTTAGCCCCCTTAACACATCTTTAATCCACTCTACCACTTTACTAGGCTGAATATAGAAACAACAACAAGAAGTAGAGTAAAATTTGAACAGAATTCAATAAAGACCGCAAAATTTATTGATATATGAAACAGATAAATTACATTAGTATGTATGTATTTTGAAGAGATTAAAAGGTCATATCTATTATTACCAAAAAAAGCTAATTGTGATCCATATGGTCATGACTTAGCCTGTTAATATTCTTAAATATCTGACTGCTCACATATTGCACTATAAATATTAGATTTAAAAGTAACTTAAAATCCTCATTGGTAAGACATTTTCAAATGAATTAATTAAGCTGATATCACCGTATAAACCTTTTCACTAATAAATTGTCAGGAAATAAATTCTTAAGTTAGTCTTAACAATGTCTATAAAAGAAAAAAAAAAGAACTGCAAATAGATAAACAAATTTCTATATCTTGCTAGACTGTCTGTAGTTAATTCTGAGTCCAGTATAACTGCTTCATCATTATGTAAATATTCACAACTGCTTTGCCTAGCTGTAGTCAAAGGCATATATATCTTCTGTACCTTCTAATTTACCATATTCACCATCTAAATACCAAGTTTGCTGCTGTCAATCGAAGTCTAGTACCTCAACGGTTGACTATCCTGTCACCATTTTGATGTAAGCAAAAAACTCGGACTTCTAAAGCTATTTCATCCTGAGAGATACCGCCACAAGGAGCTATAAAATCACTTAGTAGCCAAATAGCTAATTTCTTCAGGCTATATTGTTCAAGTGAGGTAATACAGACTAAGAATCAAAACCGCCTAGTGGTTATGGCAGTGAAAAGGTTAAGCAATTACTTCATTTCCCTTTTCCATTAATGATAAAACTTTAATGACAGTTATCAAGTTCTGAACCTTCATAAAAAACAAGAATGGACCTTTCTTAATCAATGGGTTCTAAAGAAAAGCAAAGGTAAATATGTGAAAAAAATCTCAGTATGAAGGTAAAATGTGAAGGTCTTAGAAATCTTGGTTTATCATAGCTCAGTGGCTAGAGCACTAGTAGCTAAAGCCAGGGGTCCTGTGTTTTATTCCTGGTGACAACTGAATTTTTTAAATAATATTTTACCTTCACTTTCTTTAGACCCCTTTGATTGAGAAAGGTCCATTCAAACTTTCATTGACATCCTAATTAAGACAGTAATTTGTAGCACTAAGCTATCCAATTTGCTTCTCACATTTGGTCCTTCCTGAGACACCAAAGCTTCCAAGTGGTCAGCCATGTTAATTGGAAATTCATCCGTAATATAGAATAAGGACATAGTTTTGATGCTATCTTTTTCAAGTTTTTTAAACGATCCGATGACTCTAGGGTCACTTCTGTCCACAAAGAAAGCCCACATATAAATGATATTATCATGTGGGGGTAGCAGACAAAACACTTCATGTTCTTTCTGAAATTCTCTCCGAATCTACAGTTACCATGTTTACATTCCCACATAAGAAGAGAAGAGAAACAGGGCATTCATGCAACTGACTAAAAAACATGTTATTACAATTTATTGACGCTATTATTCTTGTAATATGCATGGAATCTGTGTTCATATACAATTTTTCTTCAAATATAGAGTGTAAGATGCGGAACGAACACTATAATAAAATTGTTTAAACCTCTGAAATTGGGAAAATAAATTTTTATTCCCTTCAATAGTTTACACTTCCAAGACAGTGTTGACCTTGGTGGGTACACTATCAAAGACTGGTTATAAATAACCTAAACATTCCAAATGATTTAGCACCTACACTCAATAATTTTTGCACACGCTCAACACATTGCGTGGGAAATGTGGAGTACTGTAATATAAAATATTGTGGGATTTATTGAACAAATATTTAACATAAATCACAATTCAGAAAATGTTGTGCTAAGTACATGTAGAATCTCTAAATCCTATGTGCTTGAAATATGGAGAAATAAACAAAATAAAATAATAATAACTGCAAATATTACACCTACACTTTGAAACCATAGAGGGTGTTTGAGAATCGTAACAATCTGCAACTACTTTCATTACATAATATTTATCCTTCTAGGACATGTAGAGATAAATAAAGACGAAAATATATAGCTGTAAATATTGCTCCTACACTTCAAACATACCTTAGAAGATGATTGAGAATTGTAACAATTTGCCACTACTTTCATAACATAAAATTTATCCTTCTGTGAAATTCCAGCCTTCGTGCACTGGACATGTAAAGTAAGGCAACCGTTCTTCCCACTTTCCATTGGATCACCAATAATACCACACTAAACCACAACAGCAAGTACATAACTGTATAAAAAAGTGTCCTTATTATTTTATATTACTTGCCTCTTTGTACTGGTCCAGGGTAGTAGCATAGAGCATCCTTGTCATAAATAGTTTCTCTTCCAAATTTTTGACTGCCAAGTCATTCTAAAAATGAAGAAAGTCAAAGGAATGTTAATTAACTATTTATTTCTTATATTAACATTACTGAGTAATTACAACAAAATAGCAAACCATGTGCATATTATTCTATTGCCAAGCCAACTGTAAAGTTTAGGCAGAACTCGTACCTTGAAACCAGTCTTTATACTATCGTTCTCATCTCTCAACGTCTTCAATTGCTCATCTATTTGCTTTAACTGACCCTGCTTTTCTTTCAATTCTGTATGCAACTGATCTTCTAATGTACAATTCTCGCTGATTTTGGTGTTTTCATAGGCTTACCACACATATGTACAATACAATACATCATTAAAATGCTAATTAAATTTTTAACAGAGTACATGAGTTAAACATTGTGAAATCTATAGTAATACAAATTATTAACTATAGTGAAGATATGTTCACTCAATCAACTAGAAATATGATAGGTAGTACCCCTAACTCATATTAGAATATTGAGTTATATATAATAATGTGTCCATATTTGTTCACAATGTGTATCTCATATGACGGACAGGTCTATTGCTCCTAGTAATCGTATTACGGCAGCCATTTGAAAAGGCTGGCCTTCATGTTAATAGCAATAGTAAATTGTAAAAATTATAATATTCTCTTCATGCTTCTCATCATTTCTCCTTTCTTTATCTTACACTCTTAAAATGTGCTAACATTTGTCTCAGCAATAAATGGTTTCTTTTGGTGCTTTAATAAACAACAACTACATAAAAGCTAAAATAGTAATTTTAGGTTATGACAATAATTGTAACGTTTTAATGAGGATTTTTGTTTTGTTTTTAAAGAAATAAATTATTGTCAATAAAAATTAATAGTTGTAAAAAGCAAAGTAACATAAATTAAAGAGATTCAATGCTATATATCTTTGTTCATTAAATTTTATCCAGGTTGGCTCATTAGTCCTTATACACTACTAGATTGTAAGACATATTATAGGTAGCTCAGCAACTTATACTTTTTAGCACAACTCACTACTGGGAAGTTTTATGGTGCTTTCCTGTGACTTGGAGGCCATCTTTATTCGTAATTCTGGTATGCTTTCAATGAGCTTTATCTTGAGGTCTTGCTTTTCCACACACCCAACACTATTAATACCAAGATTTCTCATCATTTTCATCATTTGACCGGCACTAGCGACCTCTAGATCTAAAGCTAATAGCTCCTTGATATGACCTGGACGTTCTTTTTTCAGATTTTCTTGTATTTCTTCAGCCTCCTTTCTCTTTTTATCAAGCACCTCTTCTTCTCTCTTCTTTCTCTCTACCTCCTGTTGTTGCATCTCCTCTTCTGCTTTCTTCTCCATTTTCTTTCGCTCTTGTTCCCTATTGGTTTCCTCTATTTTCCTACAGAGCAAACATTTTGTCATCTAACATAGAACATAGGCAAAAAAAGACATTGAGTAAAGTGCAAAATATGCTAGTCTGTCCTGCCATTTCCTAAGTTTAGGATGAGTGTAAGACAGACTGCAAGATAGTATGCCATATTCTGCACTTCAGGAAACTTATTTTACTTTCAGACAATGTGAAGGATAACTTACAAAACTGTCAATATTCCGTGGCAAGAAATAATAGGTATTATTTCCAGTGAAACTTACTGTAAGAAAGCTTTCTCGTATTCCTCTCTCACTCTTCTTTCTCTTTCTGACAACTGGTTCTTCAGATGCTGAGCAATCAGACCCTCAATCATCTTTAGCTTGGCTCTTCTTGCTAACAATTCTTTAATTGTGCCTTCAATCTTACCCCTATACATATCAGCATTCGAATATAATCAAATACATTGAAGGTATAGCTAGAAGGCAAGAGTTGCATACATGCGCATTGCTCCCATAATTTCTTCAAGTCCTTCGAATTTAGCTCTTCCAATGGTATCATCAACATCGTAGAACAGAATTAAAATAGTGGGAGTGTATTCGACTCCACCAACTTCTTTTCTTAGCTGCAATAAAAGAGAAGTCACTAGAATACATAATAGAAATTATATATTAGAGTATCATTGCTAACTTTTAACATTTCTCATTTATAGTGGAAAGTTTTTCCCCCCCACATTTGTGATCTTTGAGAGTCTATAGGCGCTTGTGCCAGTGAATGGGTTACCTGATTCTAATGTAAAAGAACACGAACAATGCACAATAAGCTTATGATAATACTATAGAAAAATACGGTCAATTCTTATTGGTGCATAGATGTTATAGTGATAATACAGAAGCTAAACCTTATTATAAGCAAATAACATTTATTATTAATTTTGCTAAATTTACAGAGAGTAATTAGCTCAAATGTTGCTTCTTTAACAGCAAGATATTTTTTATTTATACACTGTGTCTGCCATGGTTAATATGCCCTGCATGCAAGTCCAGTCACTTTGCAAGTGGTTCTTGAGTGTTTCCACTTTGATCAATCAAATAGCTGCAAGTTTAGCAGGTAGTCTTCAGATTCTAGCTGATGATCATTCTGTTCTACATTTTGCTTATAATTGTAAAGTTAGTTTCTGCAGGTGCATCTAAATTCTAATTCTTAGCTATATGCGGACTGTTCGGGTTTCCTATTGTCTACTGGTGGAAGACAGTCACATAAAAATACATTTCACTCTATCTGCCCTTGACATACTCTCTAACCTACCTCATCAAAAGTAGATAAAGGCTCAATAAACACTCTCAAGAATGGAATATTCTCAAATTCTCTTGCCATATCCATATATATTCCTTGCACTCTGACGCATTTCTCCTGGTCTTTTCTAGTAATCTCCAGGCAAACCACCATGTTCTCCTTCTTGCAGGCTTCCTTTATTTGTCGCCAGGCACGCAAATCTTTAGGCAGCACGAAAAAATTATGTGGGGGTGGCTTTTCAGCTTGAGCCCTTTCACGAGCCAACCCAGCCGCTAAGGCTTCAGCAAGTATTAAGTCTAGAAAAGACAAGTTCGCCATCTTGTTCTTTGTTTATCAATACTCCTCCACTATAACCCCCTCTTATAATCGACGTAATGTGCGCGAGAACAACTTGTAGCCTGCGCGGAAAAGGCTATCTTTTATCGTATATTATTGTGGACGAGCGCGAAATTATGTGCCCCTGAAGGTTTTATGATCGAGGTGCATAGATTTGGTAAAGTAGCTAATACCGGTATTCATGTGTGAGGGATGTGTACATGACAATGAATACATGTGCAGTGCAAAGAGGAATGTACAGCATGAATACCAAGCTGTGCATGCCTGTCCTTTTGGTCAGACTGTTGTGACAACCATCAAGTAAAAACAACAACAACAACAACAACAACAAACTAATGGACTCATTATAGTGTTGTAACAATAATCCTAAGGATGTTTCCACTAAGTCACTGTTAAGTACACCTGAAATAGTTTTACATGAAGTAGTGGAGACATTCATTGCTGGTTGATTGGATTTAGCTGTTTCATGTGCTCAATTCATACAGGGGTGGCTTGCTGGGGAGGGAGTGGGGGGGAGTGTTAGGTGGCAGGTGGGCCATGGCCCAACAACATTAAGAGTTAACCAGCTACAAACTATAATATAACGAGTAGCAGA
>WLWD01001671.1_pt1 | contig 29135 bp, 18 predicted proteins | sample 6712731 | NCBI WGS metagenome assembly WLWD01 (sample SAMN12718690, study PRJNA576275) | sponge metagenome | isolation source: marine sponge | host: Mycale hentscheli | place: New Zealand: South Island, Marlborough, Capsize Point | collected 2014-11-01
CAAAATATCAGGGTTTCATACAGAGGGGCGGAAGAGAGGAAATCCCCCCCAAGCAGACATTTCCTCCCCCAAACAGAAATGCTCTCTAATAGAAAAATTAAGAGCACCCCCCCCCCCTCAAAGCCCAAGATTTCCAAAGCCCAAGATTTTCCCTCCCCAATTTATTCTTTTGATGACCAATCCTGTATGAATCCCTGAATATATTTAGATAATGCAGGCTCAAACACAGACAGTCACGTGAAATATGGAGTTGAGCGTATATACAGTATATCATCATCTAGTTTCCTACTTTACAATATCAAGTTCTCAGCTGCTTGATATTTATCCATCAATAGTGTAAAGCTGCCACAAAAATAGAGTTTATACAACCAAATACCAAATACTGGATATGTCAAATCCAAGCCGGGGGTGAAAGCCCCCCTGACACCCCCCTTATAAAATAAACCCTCAGGGATTGATGCATACATTTTGGCTAGGAGGGAGGAAAATGCCAAAGGGCGGGGTTAAATACGGTGAACTTCGCATACCACAATATACAACTGCTTGTGCTTTGTAAAAAAGTAATACATTTTATTGTCAGCATAACTTGACGTAAACAAATTTATACTAGCATTTGTATATTATGCAATGCATTGGATTCCAATAAGACATTTACTTGATGTGAAGAGAGAAAAATAATTAGGTCTGGCCAACAAATCACTTGGTTGCTCACACATAGAATTTCCTAAAAATCTTTCATATATATACATGTCTGACAGCTGAATAGATGGAATTAAATGTGATTATGGACCATACACTTTACAAAAGAGGGCTAATATTGGGGGTATTCTGATTATAAGGGGCTGAACTTATATTGGGGGGAGGGAACTCCGTCCCAGTGCCCCAGAGTGCATAGAATCAAAAAAGTGATGAAAGTCCACATTGTCAGCTCATTCTTTTACACTCCTATTAATTTAATAACACATAAAAGTACCATCTTATCTCTATGTGTTATTTCTGGCTTAAACAAACAAACCATAATCACACTTTCGAAAACAAATATCTACACACTCAAAATGAAGCACACCACTGAACCACACCTACACACTACGTGCAAATGTTTGGCAGTATGTTAGCAAGTGGCAAGTAGAGCTCAATCAAGATAAACTTCAAGAATGTACACATGTAGTGAGGATTTTTCGTGACAAATGTGGAGAACATACATAGCAAGACATGATCAAAACTATTTAACCCTTTCATTCCGGGAGTAGCATTGACGATTAAAAAAAAAAAATTGTTACAGTGAGCTAGAACCTCAAAATTCAGATTATAGGTGCCCAAGGCATTACAGAAGCTTCGAAAATAGTTTTCACCAAAAAAAAATTCTTAAAGTGCTTTTCGAGTTACCTGAAATCAACAACCTCACGATAAAAATTAAGTTCGGAACGAAAGAGTTGCAAGGTATTTAGCAATATATCCTGACACAACTAAACATAATGTATGTACTATTGGTAATACTGCTGGATAGACAGCAATTATATAGTGCAACTACTGGTTCTTGATGTACACCTCATGCCAATCTATAAATGAGCAAGATCAACATGAGGAGACCAATATGGTTGCCCATAACTTACTTCAATGTGCTGTTCTTGCTCATCTGCCAGATGGACCACAGCAATCCTAGTACACAAATAAAATAAATTACCAATGAAAAAAGTTAGTGATCATGGCATTACCTGAATAATTTATGTACAAAATTCAAGAATGGACAAAATTTACATTAAAAAAAAAATCTATACTACATATGTATGTATACTGCATATTAGGCCTCATGGAAAAAATTAGACTGAGGGAGAATGCATCTTTAATGCTTTACAACCAAGCTAAGGTATTCATACAGAGAGATAGTGTCGTCATGTTAGTCAATTTAGCCGATATACTGGTAGCCGATATTTTCAGGTAGATACGGACAATCAATATGATGTGAATTAGTCAAACCATGACATAAAATAATTATAGTTGAGGACCGAAACTTGAGGAATACGGGGCAGTCATCAGACAATACCCCCGGAGGTTACCATGGTTCAACAATTTCATGTACTATGAGGGGGGGGTGGGATCCCACCCAAGCCAACGTTACCCCCTCCCCCCACACTGAAGTGCTCTCTAATAGAATTAGTAAAAGTGTCCCCCTCCAAAGCCCAAGATCTCCCCTCCAAAGCCCAAGATCTCCCCTCCCACCCCCAAAGCACAAGATTTCCCCTCCCTAAAAATCTTTTTGAACGAATCCTGTATGAATCCCTTTTTTAAATAATACAAATACGTGTAGTTCAATAGGAACTGTTTGAATTCTTGAAATGGTAAAACATGTGGTAATATTCCGCAGTACACAGGGATCAAGTTTGTGGTGGGTTATTGCACCCCCTTGAGCAAAATTTTTACGGTTATTGCGTCTCCGTAAGGCACACAACAAAAAGTTTAATATTGGACACCATAGAATATCACGTGTTGTTTGGCACATTAGCACTCACATGTCACGTCACTTGTAATGGTCAAAAAGTGTTGGTTAAGTAGCGGCATAACACACTTTTTGAACTGCGGGGCAAAAACATTGTTTCTAAGGACGACGCACGTGGTACAAGATAGATACGGAATGGAAAAGCCTGTCAGGTAACTCACTCGTTTCCGGTTATAACCAAAAAACACAGCGCATAAGCCCACACTTTTCTATTGCGTATTTTATAATCATACTGGCACTCGTGCTAATATATGGTCCAAACAATTTGTGATTTTCTGCAGGTACCCAATGATTATATTGAACTAGCTAATGGTAATAGATTATTGTACTCTAGTTATAGCCCAGCAGTAGTACCTTGGAAGAATTAGTTCACTGTCTTCAGCAGTCATTCCTCCTTTTCAACTGTGAATCAGCACCATCTACTTCATCATTGGCATTGGCCTCTGCAATGAAGCTATTACCACTCTAGAAGTGCCACGCTGCATTAATATATAATATATTCCCTCATAGCACTATAACAAAACAATAAGAACAGCAGAGAAATATATCCATTGCCTGGGAGAGAACTATTGGTGAGGAGAGAACTATTGCCTGGGAGAGAACTATTGGTGAATAACATTTGTAATTTATGGTTGCTTCAGAGTTGGGGTTGATTATGATTACAATCGTAATCGATAAGTTATTGCATAATCGTAATCATAATCAAAATCATGTGGCAAATTGTGGGTGTAATCATCGTAATCAAACCCATAGAACCATTACTGGTAATAATAGCAGTAAAGTAAAACACAGCAAATGTTAGCTGTAATTAGAATAAACAGAGTTATAGCAGCTGAACTTGAGGCCACTAATGTACGTAGCCTGCAACTACCTCCGTTCTCCAGTATCTACACTGGGAAAATATTTAGACCAGAAAGATGACGTCTATCAAACGAACTGTTTGAAAAAACTTTATTTTTGTTGTAACAATCCCTATTTTTCTGACAAATAATCATAATTATATATAATCATAATCAACATTTCACAATCATACTGTAATCATAATAATCATGTTACCGTAACCAACCCCCAAGTGTGGTTGTTACAAAGGTAAAATTATATTTCATTTAATTACGCCAGTGTTAATCTTTCTGGTCTAAATATAGGGGGAAACCCTGATCTGAAACATGCACTGGCCTTACAGTTACTGACTGTGCTCCTTTTAACGACGCACCATACTCGTATGAAAGTCACCACATGAAAACTGTGATTATTGCCATTATTTATGCGACATAACCTAATCCAAAATGGCATGGGCGTGGTTTTGCTGCCTCTTGCTAGTTTTTAGCACTTTGCTAGCTCTTTTTTTGCTAGCTTGTAGCACTTGTTTGGAGGGAGCGACATGAATGTGCTGAACCACACACAGTGCAGGGTTTCATCCAGGGAGGGGGAGGGGGGTATCCCCCCCACTTATTATACCTACTCAGAATTAAAATGTTTACAGCACAGCATCAAAATTACGCTGGTCTTCTATAGCTATAGCCATTAGTTTTGATAGTGAAGAAAATTGAAGCCTATTTTGAAAACGATTCTGATTTCTACTGTCGCTATGATTTGTATAGCAAAAAGTATTACCAGTACTTAAAATTATTACTTACTCCACTTTAATTTCGACCCCCCCCCCCCAAGACAAAAATTTCTGGATGAAACCCTGCAGTGTACTGCAACTCCTCCAAGAAAACTCTCCTACCATGGCAGATTCATAGTGTCTGTTCCAAAATTGGAATAATGGATAATGAACCCCGCCCGCAGGCGCTAGCTTATTAGGGTTGTAACTTACAATAACGTTTGTATGAATACAACGGTAGGCAGAAAAGCGATTCACACATTCGTCTATCCCGAAGTCTATCCCCACAAGTTTATTTGAGCACTAAGTACTATACATGTCTACATTTTCAAGACGGATCTTCATAAAATCGGTAAAGGGTAGATTGAATTACATATCTCTAAATAGGGTAAAGGGTTTCTGACGTTATCACGTGAGAAAGCGCACTTGCTATACTAATACTGTGTACATACGTATGGAATTTGGCGGTTCATTTGATCTAAAAGGTCTACTATATTCATTCAAAATGTGCCAATTGGTACCGTTACCACGAAATGCTGCAAGTAAGTGAGGTGGGGAAAGGAGAAGTCATTGTTTTATAGGTGTAGCTAAACTAGTGGCAGGCATTGGACGGCATATATATTAATTTATAGGGAAGGGGTGGGGGTAGGGCTAGGTATAAGAAATATAGTATTTGCCAGCAGCTAGCAGCTGTGTTTAATTGATATAGCAGACAAGAATTTTAATGTTGATATTATGAAACCCATTGTGTACGAGTTATTTATAGACCCTTTACCTAACTTTTTGAGACCCAAGGTGAACTATAGTCTGGTGTTGCCGACCCTTACCTTTTTAAATATTGTGTACAACCACTGTGGTGAATGTTTTAAATTGGTGGTTAGCACCAGAACCTGATCATTGGTACTTGAGTCCCCAGACCCTTTCCTCCACCCAGGATACTTCGTCTCAATAACGGTTGAAGAGATTTCACCATAACTTACCAGCCAGATAGTTTGATAAAAGTAACCTGAAGCTGTACAACGGTAGTGACTGTCAATTGCTAAAGGTTTGGGGTATAGCCATTTCTAGAGCTGGTACGTATGTGGAAGTTGTCCACAGACCCTGATAATCCAATTGGCTATACATTATATGTATGTGTTAGTATTTTGCTGTATGCCAAACTGAACTCGCCCCCAGAACAGGTCCCTTGACAGATTCATTAATAAACTTTGTATGCCAAACTGAACTCGCCCCCAGAACAGGTCCCTTGACAGATTCATTAATAAACAGTGTATCTTTCATAGAGACTAGGTTAATTCAACTAGACCCTGTGTACAAGAGTAAATTCTTACCATGTAATACAAGCGCCTTCTGATATCAAGTACATGTTGCAAGCGTTAGGGACCTTTCTTGAATAATAGACCGCAAGACTACCAGAGTGTCCACAGTTGAGAGCATGCGCAAAAAATTATTTCAAACTGGTCATTGGTACTAGAGTCCCCAGACCCTTTCCTCCTCCCCCGCACCATATTAAAAGTAGGTAAAGGGTAGGCAACACCACACTAGGTGAACTAACACAGTATCAGAGTTCCAAGCAATCTGCACTACATAGCACAAATTAGAAACTAAAATAATATCATTTGCAGCACTGTGCCGGTCTCACAAAAAAAGGTGAATGGTCTAGATATTAGACTAACTCAATTTGGAATTGTAAAATTCTATATTCTATGAAGCAGTTGTAAGTAGCAGCAATTTTGACCAGTAATTGTGAAAGATTTGCAAGTTATTCTTTTTTGATTTGCAGTTGTGATGTTATTCAGTACTTTTTTCTCTAATGAAATAATATTGATTAAGAAATATTGGTATACCATTGGGTGTTGTTGTGTGTTTTAAAATTTGTAGGGTATTTATATGAGCAGTGGAGGTAATGTGACTTTGCTGAAATTGGTATTTCCCTGCAAGAAGTGATGTGGCATCCCTTATTTTTTAGCCCCTCCCTCTTTCTCCCCAATAATTTTATTGTACTGAATAAATAGTATTATTTAGTATTGTTTCCGTTAGAAGAATATTTCTCCACCTATTGTGCTGAGCTAGAAATACCTCTTTTAGTAGAGGGTTAAGCATATGTATAACATTTTGTATGTAGGGTGATGTTAAAGAAGTGAAGTATTGAAAATTCTTATTTGTGATGAAGATTAGGTAAGGGGTTTCGTACTTACAACAGGAATAATAATGAGTCCTATAAAATTTGATATAGGATATAAGCAACTTTAATTGGCTTTTTTGGGGCCTACCATGGAAACGGTAAAAGGTTTATTGTGCTTAGGGTAAAGGGTGTGTAATGGATTTCATGTTGGTAATTTGGTAAAGGGTTAATGAAATGGGTTGGCAGAGATGAGATTCTGAGTTATTTTCTTGCTGAACTTATTGGTGTTTACTTTAAGAGAGAGAGTTTTGAGTGCTTTAAGTTTACAAATCCACTGAGTCTGTAGTACTATTTTAACTTTTATTTTATTATCATGAACCTTTTTAAAGTCATGTGTAACTTGTGCATGTCAGCCTGGAACCGAGGGGGGTCCATAACAAGCTACAAGTCATTTTAATAGACTCACTATATTGATGTCCCCTTACCACAAATCACACAAGCTTGTGTCTGGTTGATGGTGTCCATTACTCAGAACACAGAGAGGCTCGAGTATACTGCTAATCATTTTCTAGAATGAACCCTTTACCTATTTATCCTAATGCCATTGATGTCCTCATTGTACATGCATAATCTAGGGGTTCCTTTAATGCTGTAAATAACGGACCAGAGTCTATCTGATGTTATACCCTTTCACCATGAATTTGAAAGGACATTTATAATTTTGGCCCGACATGTACTTATGAAAGTACATAGCTACCACAATAGTGCCAAAATTTTATCTGACATGATCTTCCAATTTGAATTTGATCAGGTATTTAAGAATTAGACCGAAATTTGATGTCAAAGTGTTTCTGTTCCCATAGTATACATAACCTTTCATTTTTATTGGACAATGATAATAGTTAATATTAATTTAGTAACCATTTTCATGTGTGTATGCAGGTAAAAGGTTTTGTATCAAGGCGTAATCTATACACAAGCTTCAAAGGACTTGCTAAGTAAGTTTTATATAAGTGTAATAGGGAATGTAAATTCACTCCATAAATGTCTGGAAATGCCAGAAATTGTCCGACCCATCCCATTGTCCCTGGGACCTTGGGGTTCCATGGGATGTCCATCTATTCCACCTATACATACATGTGTGTCTGGGATGGGAAAGACAGTGGGACAGACATGTATCTATAGGTGGGATAGATAGGAGTGAATTAAATTTGCAATATCAAAAAGTACTATCTGTAATGAGGTAAAGGGTTCCCTTGCTTCACACTGTAACTCAGGATTGGTTTACCACGTCCAATCCTTAAGTTTACTAAGGGGGGCTTATGTTTTAAGTGTTCTGAGGCAAAATCGTGTGTTCTTCAACCCTTTTACTGGCAGGTGACTGACCACCAATTCGGTAAAGAATGGACACATATTTTTAAAAACTTTTTTCCAGTAAAGATTTATACCAATACAAACAATTCCGAAGCAAACTGAGCTATTTAGAAAATGCCTGCAATAGCTCCAGACTGCTGTTTGAAAAAAATTTTAGGAAAATATTTGGTGCTTACGCCTTTTTTATTTTATGAAGTACTACTTCATGTCAGAGAAACTGTATTAAAAACAACAACAACTGTGTCACCATTCTAGTGAATAATCGTAATTGTCAAGCGAACCACGGCGCCATGTGGCGTTTGAAACTGAGGTGGTAGTGGACGTTATATTCCCATTTAGGTACTGCCATATAGAGTGATAGTGAAAATAGAAGTTAATATAATACAATAAGGGGCTTTATTTTTTATTTTTTTGTGGGCTGCACAGTTAGTTGACGTAGACATGTTGCCTGTAGTAATATTTTGTAATAATTTATCAAATATGGAAGTTAATGTGTTCAATGTTCTTTGTGTTTAGATGAAGCTGAGTGAATAGAGATTGTCTAAGGTGTGTCTGTGATTGATGATTGAAGAACTCTACATCACTGAGGGAGTGAACTGTCATCATTGGACCTAAACATACAAACATACAATTTTTGTGTCATCTCATACCCGTATTGTATGTGAAATAATATTTACTGTATTATACCTGAATATAATCACATGGCGTTACAGTACACTTTATATTGGCGAAGAATTACACCCTATAGGGTGTGTTTTGGGGTTCTTATACACTGTAGGAGTGTAGTGTAACACTCCTATGAGTGTGATAGGGGTGTAATGGTACACCCTATTTGGTATACTAGGAGGGTGTTTGAAGGGTGTAATGGGACACTAATTTGGGGGTGTATCAATACACCCCATGGGGTGTGGTACAGACAGTGTAGTTGGAACACCAAAAGAGGTGTAATGTAACACCTCGTTTTTTACAGTGTAGTTATAGAAATGCTTCTCAAATTAATATATCCTCGAAACACTAAAGGAATCTTATATAAACATGTTATGGTAAGCATTCACTGTGATAAACTCACACACAATTCAGGTGTACATGCTCCATTGCAGACTAATGATGTTGAACTGGATGCAGATCACAATGTTCAGTTAGAGCCTTTTGGAATGATTGTGGGAGAAGTTGGTTCTGGAGAGGCTCAGTATCTGCTTTATGGAGAGAGAAGATTGATCCTGGAATCAAAAGGATTCATTAATATGATTTTAGACATATTTGGAACTTATTTTAACTTTGACATATGCTATCCAAAGTCATTGATTTCAATTTTATTATTTTTTCATCATTACATTTTTGAAATAGATCAACCCCAAAAATTACCCGAACCATTGCTCAACTTTATTCGACTAAGTCATTGATTTATTTATATCTTACTATTCTATCATCATAAGTGCTTTGTTATCACTTAAAACTTATTATTACACTTATCTATTACTTTACTTTTGCTTAAATATAAACATAAGCGGCGCCAATGTCCCTAATCTCAAAAAAAGCATGGCCCAAATATATTTAGGTACCAAATTAAAATTCTTTGTGACTCTTTGACCTTTGCAAGTTCTTTCTCCATGCTTTAGCCCATGGTTTATATTTGTCCCTCTAGAATAGTTTCACAGAAATCTGAGTGAAGAAATGTAAAGCAAGAACGCCTATCACAACTTTGTATACAAATTATGGGTGTACCGTATCACCTATGTTATATCATAATGGAGGACTATGATTTTTTTTTACTGTACCAATTTCAAATTATTGTAACCGCGCGAATCACTTGTAAACCATCATATGGCAGTGAAGGTCCTCCTCAATTGGATCTCCATGCAACGTTTCGCTAATGATGTCACACTTCCCGTTATAAAAATAGGATCATTACCACTAACACTGACTTGTGTGACTATCCATGTAGAATGCTGTTTAACTACTAGCTCTTCAATTAGTCTATACAATTCTAAGAATCATACCACTAATGCAAGTTTTGTTTACAGATCTCTGCAGCTAGACTGATCTGTCCAATATGTCCTGTTGACAACACGGCCGGACTGAACATGAGGTTGAGGCATTACATGGAGCACATCAGGGAGTACCACGCTGTATCAACGACATTTACCGTAACATGTGGAATGAATGGATGTCTTCGACAATTCAAAAACTTCCTCAGCTTTAGAACTCACGTGTACCAATGGCATGGAGGTGACCCTAACGTGTCCAACAACCCTGCAGTCTACATGGTCCCTTCTCATCAATCACCTCTACAACAGCAGCCAAATGTTCCAGACAATACTGAAGATGATGAAGTAGACAGAAATGAAACCTCAAATGGTAAAAACTACAACAACAACAACAACTACAAAAACACACCCATAATGCTTGCTTTACTTTTGTGATGTTCATTTCAGATCACAGGGTTGATGAACCCCAGCTGAACAGACTGTCCAAGTCAGCTGCGAGATTTGTTTTACAAACAAAAGAACAGCATAAACTTACACAAACTGCAATGCAGGGAATAATTCAGGGAGTAACATGCCTCATGCAGGTAATACAGCAGAGAATATATATACCCCAACTTAATAAAAACATGCTTAAGAATTGGTGTTGCTTTGTTAGGAACATATGAAGCACTTATACGCTGAAGTGAGCCAAGAACTGTCACAAGCTGGAATCTCACCTGACAGGATTGAAGGGTTGGATCAACTCTTCAGTGATGACAGCCCTCATGCCAATCCATTCAGTGAAGTCTCCACTAAGCATAAGCAGCTGGAATATCTGAGAAAACATTTCCAACTTATAGTTAGTTACAAATTTTAAGTTGAATTTACTAACATGTTGCTAAAAATTATTAAATGATTTCTTTATAGGATCCTGAGAGGATTGTGCTAGGTGAGCATCCCGAGTGGAAAGGCAGTGGAAGGCTTCGAAGATGCACCATTAAAAAACATGAAATGGTATATATCCCAATGTTGAAGACACTACAATGCCTTTTGCAATCAGCCACCTTAAGAACTGATGAGGTAATACAAGTGATTTCACACACAAACTGAGGGGCCATTAATGATGCTCAACTAATGTGGCTGTGAACATGTGGCTATGTAGTTACATGCTTCAAGTACTTGCATATAATTGCAGATTGATAAAGCAGCTGCTACTGCCAGCACATGGCTAGTGGACTACAAGGATGGGTCTCACTTCAGAAAACATCCCTTATTTTCCACCGCTTCATCTTCTTTACAGATATTTCTGTACTATGACGACCTTGAAGTGTGTAATCCACTTGGCTCGAAAGCCAAAGTTCACAAATTGAGTACGTCACCTCCGTAAACCTAAATACAAGTGTTGTAATTAGTTAAGTGTTGGAATATTGCAGTACTTCAAATTAAGGTTTCCTTAATTTGACCCCACAATAACGCACTTCTATATTATGGGCATTTGTACCATCTCACTCTAGGCATTTTCTACTTCACTCTTGGAAATGTACCACTAAGGTCGAAGCTGTCATCCATACATCTAGTAGCACTACTGAAAGAAAAACATTTGAAGAAATATGGGATGGATCTTATTCTCAAACCTATCATTCGTGATTTGAAAGAATTAGTAAGTATGATATTGACATGTACTTTGCCAGAAGTTTAAGCAAAGTGATGTTTATTATTACAAACAGGAAACAGGACATACCTTTATCATTAGAGGTGAAGAAAAGTTGTATTTTGGAGCATTGTGTGCCATATCAGCTGACAATTTGGCTAGTCTGGCCCTTGGAGGCTTCAAAGAAAGCTGTACTGCATACAGGATGTGCAGACAGTGCATGGCAACTCAAGATGCAGCCAACACTAAGGCAAGCAAAGCACATGTGTGAACAGATTATGCCAGTGATTAAATTTATCTGGAAAAAATACACTCATATAACAATTCTGAATTCTTCACAAAAGGAAGTAAAAAATATATGTACATGAATAAATATTGGAAAGAGATAACAACTTGAAAACCATCTTAAAAAACAACAACAACTAGAATTTTCTGGAATGATCTATCCATACAATGGTAATAAACCAAGAATGGCCTATTTGAAGTATAAAATGTTAATTGGCTTTATGTACAAGAAACTCTTGTCATTACAGAAAGGAAAGCCTCGTTTAGCCTAGAAAACTTGTTTTCCCAGTTACATGGTTCTGACCAAACTTTAGTCACATGATATTGCTATGTATGATATCACTCCTTTTCTATGTAGGCAAGACTTTCCAGCTGTGCATGAGCTAGGCTATTTAAAAAAAAACAAAAAAACATAAAACAACACAAAACAAGTAAATAATGCGATGTCCATAGCTAATTATTCTACACCTAATTGCGTCATGTGCACAGATATGGCAAATTTATGAGCCTCAGAATTTTTTTAATGCATGTGAGAACAGTTGCTCTTTCTCCCTCACCTTTGCCCTACCCTTTGCCAAGAGCACAGGAATGACGTGAATAACAGCTGCTTGCTGTGTGCAGTTGTCACGTTCATTCATTAATAACATGCACTAACAGATGAAAATTACATATTTCAATACACAGTTCAGAGAAGGAGATTTTATCCTGAGAGATGCCACTACACACCAGCAACATTGTGTGCAGATAGAGCTTAGTGCAAATGCATCTAAGGAATATGGCATCAAGAGAAACTCACATCTCAATGAATTGAGGTACTGTATGAAATATTACCTACATACAATCGATTAACTCACTATCTTCTCTTTCCATGGAAGGTATTTTCATGTCTGTGATGGTGGATTAGTCCCTGACATCATGCACGACATCCTGGAAGGAGCACTGCAATATGAAATAAAAATAATGCTTAAAAAAATGATAGAAGTGAAGCAGTACTTTAACCTTGGTAAGTACAATATATATATATATAATATATACATATATATTTCTATTTAATAACACTTAACTAGATCTATTCAACACAAGGCTGATCAACACTGAGCTTGGTCACATGGAGTCCAGTGATAAGTGCACACCAATAGATGCCACTACGTTGTCAAGCAATGGACACACTCTCAGACAAACAGGTATTCCTTGTACATGAGAGTCATAGACTCAACCTTTGAATACGAATCATCAATACAACTTAACATTAACTTATAAACAATGATTCTTCACTTTTAGCAGCCCAAATGTGGCTTTTAGGAAGAATTCTTCCTATTGTCATTGGGGATCTAGTTCCAGAAGGAGACCCCTATTGGGAAAATTATCTTCTTATGATGAGGATTGTAGACATCCTATTCAGCCCAAGAACCACAGAAGTTCTCATCAGCTATTTGTCTCAAAAAATATGTTTGCATCACACTCAATTCAAGGAGTTGTACCCCAGTGACAGTGTGATTCCCAAGATGCATTTCATGATACATATGCCCCACCTCACACTGAAGTAAGTCTACTGTTACAGAACACTACAGTACAACAAACAAATACTCCGCAACTATTTGATTTTAGTTACTCAATGATATATGTATTATAACCCCACTATGAGGATAATTCCTGTTGATGCAGCCTACCAGTTTCTCTCTGAGAAGTCAATGCTCCACAAGTTCAGTAGCCATGCCTATTCATGCACTTGCTCTATTAGTTGCACAGCAAGGATTGCATCAAACTGTACTCCCTCGTTCACATGCACCAGTGCATGATAAAACATATTGGAATGCTATTACATCATAGGTGGAAATCCGCATGAGATGTATGCTACCCGAGGACCAATAGTGTAAAGTCACATAGACTAAAAGAAGTGATGCAACCGCCTGCTACTATCATGTTTACTTACAACCTAAATCTCTTATGTAGTATACATAATATGGTGTTTTAATATCTCCTCACAGTTTACCTGATTAAAAAAACTAGTTTTAAAGTTCTGTTTTACTTTAGATTTGGTCCACTTGTTCATCACTGGACCATGAGGTACGAAGCCAAGCATTCATATTTCAAAAGCTTGACCCACACCCTTGGAAATTACACTAACCTGCCGTACTCTTTGGCCATGCGCTACCAGCAGTATGTGTGCTACACACAAAGTGTCAAGCAAGACTGCGAGGATAACGGCATTACTACTGGTCCAGGTGGGACTATCACACCACATACAGACTTACTAATCTATCTGACTATAATATGTATGTACATGTAGCTCTACCTGTAACAACCTCCGAAGTGCCAGACATCATCACATCAACCACCAATGCCTATGAGTAAGCCACAACTATAGCAGCTTATTGCACAATTGAGCCATAACTGTGCATTTTCTCTTTAGGACCAAGTGGGCAAAACTTAAAGGGACTACTTATAAAAGAAATTCGGCTGTAATCATCAGCAAAGAAGATGACAACTTTGAAGTCCTTATTATCAACAAAATATTCATTTTTAACGGTACTAAAGTATACTTTTCTGGAAACTGCTACCAACTGGACACATATCACAGACACTATAGAACCCACATACTCAAAGACCAAAATAAACACATCTATGTATGTTACGACCAACTATACCACTACATTGTTATGCACCCACGAACTACCAGAATATTTCCCCAAGACACAATCATTTTATTACCATATTATATCTCCTAATTTCATTAATACCTAAACATCCCAGCTATAGAGATTATAGTAGTTACTACTAACAACAACGGGCTCTCTGAAGAGCCGGTCGCCTCCCGCTCCTTCTTACTTTAAATTTGGCCATGCGCAGAACATATAGCCACACCTCCTTCCTTACCTTTGATTATTTTTACTTCAGACCCTTTACCGAATAGTTAAGCGTAAGTATAATTGATCCTTTACCAAATTAACTGTGGTGAAAAGATGTAGACCTTGCCTAAATGGACCACTACTTTAAGGTAGAAGGGCTGGATAGGGATGTCTAGTAAGTTATGTAGAGAGCACGTAAGGCACCAGTGGGTTATGGAATACTTTAGGAATTTATGAGCTTTCCTTAAATGCTTGAGTTGGTGTGTGCCGTTTACTTCCCCTTTAGAATGTGTGTTTTAATATCTTGTGTACACACTTACCACATCCACTGCGTGGATGTTAGACTAAGAACTACCTTTATTTTTCGTGATCAGGAGAGAATCGAGCACTAGCAACAAGGAGGAGCCCAAACATATTTAGGTCAAAACTCATGAAAGTATATATTACTAAAGGTTGATTTTATAAGATTTGAATATTAATTTATGAGTGAAGAGCATAAGTTAGCATACAGTTAACCTATAAACTGTATTGCCAATATTAGTACATTGGTCTCTATTCAAACACTTGGTTGGGATGGTGGGGACCCTTGCCCTCCCCTCTACATGTGCATTCCATCTTTTTTGCCAGTTTTAGTTAAACTTGCTACATATAAATCAGTGTCCTACTAGTTACGTGCTTTAAAATATGAACGATTGTCTTTACTTTCCCAAGGGATTTTGTTTTTAATCAAACGGAATTGTGTTATGGAATGGAAGGTTATTCACCATATCTGTCCTGGTCCTTCACTAAACCACCTCACTCTGGTCCTTCAGAATATTTGGTGAAACAGATAGCATGTGTTGTTTACTCCTTCTGTCAGTCAGTTTGACTGCGAAATGAGGCAAGCTATATTTGTGCCTTATTATTCACCTAGTTGGTCTATGTTGACTCTTTTCTTTACCAGAGGTTCACTTTTAAGTGAGGTAAATAGTTAGCTGTATGGTCTAACTTATCTGTGCATATACACTTTTAAAACGTTTACATGTGGATATGTTTATTTGCTGTGCCCAACAGTTTAGTTTTGTCTGTGAATAACTGGAAGGTTTGTATTTTTTTACACATTTTTGCAAATCTTTCCTCAGCCGCACTATGCTGACTCTTATTTTTGTGTCATATCTCATTGTGAATTAGTAGAGTGACCTCCATCAATTTTCCCAGTTAACTCAATAGTAAAATATTTTGTTAATTATAATTGTTTGGCAAGTCCACATTAATATTACTGGTTCTGTTCTGTGTATAGTGGAGAAGTTTTAATGCATAATGAACTGAATTACAAAAACAAACAAACAAGAATTTGTAAGGAAACTTCTGGAATAAGGAGGCTATTAGTCATTGTGCTTTTGATTCCTTGATGTAATGACGAATACTTATGTTAGTAGAAGATACTATAGCATATGTAGATAACTGTGAACAGTAAATTTCTTCATAGACATCAATACCTAAAATTGGACAGAACAGTCTTAAAAACATCATCTACTAATCACTTAAAATTCTAAATAAAGCCCACTCTAAATGTGTGGTCTAAACTCTACAATGACAATGATACCAATATGAACATAGTTTTAATCTCTTTAATTTGTGTGCACATGATGTGTGTCTAGGTGTGTGTGTGTGTGTACACATGCATATAATTTGTTGATCACTGACGGATTGGACCATCATTTATTTACATGCTGACATAAAACCTACATAGGTAATTTGTGAATTCATCAGAACACTCAGCTATCATGTGACCACAACCTCACGCACTATGTCTCACTCACACAAACACACACTCTCACTAGTGTACATACATGTACTAACACGCGCACACACACACACACACACACACAATAGTCTCCTGTTAGGTTATATCAGATTGGAGAACTCATGCTAAGAGAAACCTTTTACCAAATATGTAGATCCCTCTACCAACCTCCCACTCAGGTCTAAATAAGAACCCTGATTTTTGTCTGGTATTGGCTATCCTGAAAACCTGGGTTTCTCTATCAACAGTCATTATGAGGAATTAGTTGGTAAATCTAATTAATAAGTAAGGAAGTATTACCAAGAACCTGTATTGGCTTTGTGGTGGTGTTCAACACTTCAGAGCCTTCAGATTATTAATACCTGTTGAGGGACTAGTTATATTGCTACTTCCTTCAGAGAGAAATCATATTGTGATTTTCTTATAATGCTAATTTTAACTGTACAACTTCTATCTCAACTCACAGTAAAAAGCATGGGATTCCATAAGGACTATTTCAACGGCTCAACATCTCCTGGACGAGACGATGCACTCAATGATGAGGAACGTGCTCACTTGCTTTCAGTATCTGACAAGGAATCAGGAGCATGGTTGAGGGTTCTGCCAGTGTCTTCCCATGGGGTTCGCATGGATGACAACACAGTGCGCATTGCTGTGGGCCTCCGACTAGGAATGCCAGTGTGTTCTCCACACCACTGCAGGCTTTGCTCGGCCAAGGTTGATGAACTGGGCAGACATGCACTCAGCTGTAGACGGAGTGAGGGTAGGCACCAACGTCATGCTGCTCTGACACCGCATAGTGGTGGAGACATGAGACCCACAGGCTAGAGACCATCTTTTCCAGTATCTCTCAGTAGCTCTGCAGCAAGGACACTGTGCCTCTGTCCTGGCAATCACCACCTAATCCTTATTATTTCATTTATTTGTTTTGTTTGACTATTATTATTATTATTATTATTGTTATTATTATTATATTATTTGAAATCATGAAATTATCCTAATTGTAAAATATATAATACATAGAAGTAACCGTGTAAATGCAGTAGTTTTTATAGGCTATTATTATTATAAGCATCACCATCATTATTACTAGTGATGTGCTTGAGCACAAATGGCGAGCGAGCCTAAAGACTATACTATTTTTATATGAATGATTTTGACTTCTAACACTGAAGCTACTGAAAAATAAGGTCCAGTTTTTAAATTTCGCATACACGGTAAAGGGATTTCAGTGCCATAGTAACAACTCTCTGCAACTGCTTGAATTGAAGGAAAACAACAACAAAACAATACACGTTATTTAAAAGTTTTCTTTGTGATATTCTTTAGCTAAGAGTGGTTAATTTCTAGGGTGATACGGGTACTGATCGATAAACCGGAGGATTCTGTTCAGTGCAAGTTGGGACGGGGTCGACTACATAACTAACACAAAAACGCGAGGGTCAAAGTACAAAATGACATATGTACGTCCAAACATAAATACAAATAAACATCCCCTATTTTCGATTGTGTTACCCCTGTAAGTGTCTCGCTCGCTACGCTCGCTCGCCAATTACGAACTTTTATGACCATCGAGACAAAGTGTAAGTTGGGTAAAAGATCATCACAGTTAAAAACATAATCGTATAGCTTTAAGGTTGGCTTTGGAAAAGGGTCTTCATCTATATGGGACTTGATGTAAGAAACGGCTCAAAGGTAATAGATTTCTTTTTACAATGAATCAGTTAAGCCTTCATTGATCAGATATAGTCTTATACAAGTTGGACAAACTTCAAGTAGCTAATACTAAGAACTAGCAACAAGTACTACACAGTGGCACCTGACATAATAACTTATGCAAATTGAATTGCAGTAGCGTACATTTTTATCCATAGTTTCCCTCTTTTTTTCCTCAGCCATCTCTTTATTTTTTTCCCTTATCCTCTATATAAATGTACCACAATTGTTAAATAAAATAGTGGTAATCTTAAATATGTACCACTACTGATACATAGAGTAGAGCTGCTCATGCTAAGATGATTAACTCTGTAAAAGTCTTACATAGAGCGTAATTTGTATCTGTGAAATTAATATGTTCTAATCTTTTAATGTGTTAGCTTTGTACGATTTATAAATACATTACAATATTATCGTAGTTCAGAAATGTGCTTCATTACATAAGGCAGAGTCACCACACTTTATACATTGCATTACATGACATGTACAAACACATTTTGCTTCATAATATTATTTCCAAGTGTGTGTCTAGGTTCTGCTTTGCATGAGGGTAAAGTTAACTTAACGAGATTCTACTGTAAAGCTTAACTGAACGGGTTACGTCTCTTCCACAAAGTAGGTGGAGCTCTAATAATTTTCAGAAATGATTCAACTACATCATGCTAAGATAATCAACTTTGTAAAAGTCTTACATAGAGCGTAATTTGTATCTGTGGAATTAATGTTCTAAACTTTTAATGTATTAGTTTTGTACGATTTATAAATACATTACGATATTATTGCGTATTAGCACATACGTGCTTTCAAGGTCTTATAAACATCATATGAATAACAATAATAATAAAAATAAGAAAAAGTAGTATGGCAAGCAACACAAAAAGTAGAACACTTTCTGTTTGTGCGAAACAGACAAGTTATACTGCAAGGATATGCTCAGAGTCCTGGACACCATGAGGGCTGGGCGGGTCAAAACAGATATCCGAGAGTTTGGACTCTGCACTGCTGCTGCTTGGGGAGAGGCTCTCACTGCAGTCTGCAAATCTCGCCCTCTTGCTAGAAGGAGAAAGTGCATCAATGCACGAGGAGAGAGATTCCTGATCTTTTTCCTGGGAATCTGATACTTGCTGCTTCTTGCACCTCGACCTGCGATGTTGAAACCAGGTTTTTCCTGGGTTTTACTCAACTCCAGGCGAGCTGCCAGCTCCATGCGATCAGGAATACTGAGGTACTTATTCTCTGCAAACTTGAGTTCTAAACCTTCAAGTTGTTTTTTAGTAAACATGGTGCGCAGTCTCTTCCTCTTGATGCAGCTGAGGAGGTGACTGTAAGTTTCACCGGCTCCCTGCTGCTGCTTCTGCTGAATTTTCTCGATATCTGCTGGCTGGGAGGTTGCAATCGAAGGCTTTGCAACTGCCAGTTGTGTTTGGAAGGCAAATGTGGCAGGACTGAAGCTGAAGTGGTGAAGAGTTACAGTAGCAAGCTGAGGCACTCCAGAGGATAGATCTTCCAGAGATGCAAAAGGAGACCAGGGTTGCATGAAGGGTAGATAGGCTAGCATCATTTCTTCTGACTTGGTGGTTCACAAAGCAAAAAAAAAATTCAAGTGCTTTTATTGTTACTTGAAAGACTGCTCAACTGGAGAGCTGTGTCTGATTGCAATCATGTGAGAGAGTGAGACACATACAACCACAAGGACCTCAAGATCCTCCCATTTGTGATTAGCCATTGAAGAGAAGCCATGAACTAAAATATTAGCCCAGTTGGCTGGTTTATTGCATTTTTTGGGAAAAAAATTATTGTAATGTATTTATAAATCGTACAAAGCTAACACATTAAAAGATTAGAACATATTAATTCCACAGATACAAATTACGCTCTATGTAAGACTTTTACAGAGTTAATCATCTTAGTATGATAAAGTTGAATCATTTCTGAAAATTATTAGAGCTCCACCTACTTTGTGGAAGAGACGTAACCCGTTCAGTTAAGCGTTACAGTAGAATCTCGTTAAGTACAACTTTACGCTCTTGCTAAGCAAAACCTAGACACACACTTGGAAATAATATTATGAAGCAAAATGTGTTTGTGCATGTCAAGCAATGTAAAGTATAAAGTGTGGTGACTCTGCCTTATGTAATGAAGCACGTATGTGCTAATACGCAATAATATCGTAATGTATTTATAAATTGTACAAAACTAATACATTAAAAAGTGTGTGTAGCGGATATCTGGTTGACAATTGAGGGATTACGCTAAAAATGAATTTACAAAAATATTTTTCATGTGGGAATAATCAAATTCCATCGCAAACTCAAAAAATAGCCTCCCAGAATTTGGTTGTCAATGAGTTAGAGAAAAAAATGTACATTGAATACAAAACATATCAAGTGTGGCGATTTAAATTTTCCTTACATTTGTCTTAGCTAAACTTGATCACTACTTAGACAATCTCTGTGCTAGTGTTCCTACATGACATGGGCTAGGGTTAGGGCGCAGGGCTAAAATATTTCCTAAGCTGGTCCGCGTCTTGAACTTAGAGATGTAAGAGTAACCTGCCCGCAGGAGTAAATTAAATTAATTGTAGAAAAACTATTAGCTTGCTGATATTATTTAGTTCCCAAGGTACAATTGACTTCACAGTTGAGTTTATTATAATTCAAATACAATACAGAATACCGACGTTTCGACTAGAGGGAGTCTTTGTCAAGGTAAATGAGAAAGAGAACAAAAATGAGTTTAAATAGTGAAAATAAAAAGAGTTGTGCGCAGGAGCACCAGTCTCCTGAGGCTGCAAACACTGGGCCTGGTAAAGGGTCCAGCCCTGGAGTCTGAGCACAAATATAGGGCTAGGGCTAGGGCTAGTGCTAGGGTTGGGGCTTGGGCTTGGGATAGAGGCAAAGGGGCCTGCCTTCTCTCTCCCTTCCTGGCTGGCACCACGCCTTCTTTTGACTGTCTTGTATTGCTTCTTCTGGTTACTGGCATACTTCTAAGTGCTTCTTTTCTCAATAATTACTTTTTTTAAAAAAAAAAAAAAACTTTAAAAAATATTATTCACCAACGTTTCGACAATGTGAGTGTCTTTATCAAGGGCTAGGGCTAGGGCTAGGGCTAGGGCTAGGGCTAGGGCTAGGGCTAGGGCTAGGGCTAGGGCTAGGGCTAGGGCTAGGGCTAGGGCTAGGGCTAGGGCTAGGGCTAAGGGCTAGGGCTAGGGCTAGGGCTAGGGCTAGGGCTAGGGCTAGGGCTAGGGTTGGGCTAGGGTTAGGGACTAGGGGACCTTGTGGGATGGCTCTGTCCATGTCCCTAGCGGCTGATCCCTCGCCTGATAAAGCAGTAGCATAGCTATTGGTCTTAGACCTAGTTAATCTATTATTAGCTGCCATCGAAATTGCGCGCAGTTCGACCTTGGCAATAAGTAGTTAGTAATAATTTATCATCAATTCCAACGTTTCGGCTGTTGGGCCTTCATCAGGGAATGATAAAATATGAGTGATTGTAGTGTTATATGAGTGAGCTGGGGTGATTCTAGCAATTTGATTGGTCATAGTTTGCGCGCAGGAAGTCCTGGAAATCCTGTTGGTGTCTTCTTTCAGTCTTCTTTGGTTTGCCGGGTGGGGCCTGAGTGCTCATGTTTTCTGACAGGACTTGGATTTCCAGGTGAATTGGGTATTCTGTGGAGCTGTGGTTTAGCTTTTCTTGGTAATGTGACCCTGTACTTCTTTGGAGAGATTGTAGCAGTGGTCATTCATCTTAGACAGCTGATATAATTATGTAACAATAACAATGGTAGTTCATTGGTGCCTAGTTCAGGCTACCTAGTGGGATGATTTATTTTTTCTGGATTAGATATTATTATCTTGGTCCTTGGGATGGCTGGACATATATTGATTTGTCTTTAGCCCTGGGGGGTAGGCTAAATCAGTATAGATGTGCCTCCGGCCTTGGGATAGGCAAGGCATGCGTTAGTAAATTGGGTGAGACCATTAACCTGGGCCTTGGGGTGGGCCCCGGTATAGATGTGTCTTAGACCTTGGGATAGGTTAAGCTCAGCTGTGTCCTAGGCCTTGGGATTGGCTAGACATTGGGTGAGCCAGCTAGGTAATTATTATCTGGTTTGGGGGTGGGGCTAGGGCTAGGGCTAGGGCTAGGGCTAGAGATGTGTGTTAGGCCTTGGGATATGCTAGATATATATACTGATCTTGGGCCTTGGGATAGGTCCAGTGCTGTGTCTTGGGCCTTGGGATAGGCTGGACATGCATACATTAATTAGGTGAGATCATTATTTTGGGCTTGGGTTTGGGTCCTATATAGATGTGTCTTAGGCCTTGGTAGGCTAGACATGTATTAATTCATTGTACGTGTGAGCTAGGTAATTAATTACCCGGTTTGGGGGTGGAGCCTATATAGATGTGTGTTGGGCCTTGGGATAGGCTACAGGTATATATATTTTATTTTATCTTGGGCCTTGGAATAGGTCCAGTGCTGTGTCTTGGGATAGGTTAGACATACACCAATTGGTTAGCTTATTTTGGGCTTTGGGTCAGACCCTACATAGATGTGTCTTAGGCCTAGGGATAGGCTAGACATATATTAATTAATTAATTAGGTGGGCCAGTTAGGTAATTAATTGCCTTGGTTTGGGGGTGGGCTCAAATATAGACATGTGTTGGGCCTTGGTATAGGTCCGATATGTATACTGTATCTTGGGACTTGGTCTAGTGCTGTGTCTTAGGCCTTGGGATAGGCTAGACTCACACTAATTAGTTTGGTGTGATTATTATTCTGGGCTTGGGGTTGGGCCCTATATAGATGTGTCTTAGACCTTGGGATAGGCTAGACATGTATTGATAGATTGAGTGGGCCAGCTAGGTAGTTCATTACCTGGTAGGGGTGGGCCCGATATAGATGTGAATAGGCTAGATGTATACTGTATCTTGGGCCTTGGAATAGGTCCAGTGCTGTGTCTTAGTCCTTGGGGTAGGTAGACATACATTGATTAATTTGTGAGGTTATTATTTTGGGTTGGGGGTTGGGCCCTATATAGATGTGTCTTAGGCCTTGGGATAGGCTAGACATATATTGGTTAATTGGGCTAGCCGTCTAGGTAATTTATTATCTTGGTTTGGGGGTGAGTCCAACGTAGATGTGTGTTGCCTTGGGATAGGCTAGACATATATTGATTGGTCCAGTTACTTCTGTTACTATGGGACCATTCAAATTATATATTGGGTAGTTTGGGTCTTGGGGTAGGTTAGATAGGTTTATTGTTATTTACGTCATTGCCAGATGCAGTAGGTGATAGGTGTCTGGATTAGGTTGTAACTAGCTTGTGTTGTTCTGTCTGAGGTGTTAATGAGCTACTTGGTCAGACTCTGCAAGTTGTAAGTGTTTCAGAGTAATATACATAGCGAGTTCAAGTAGTTTTTGTAGGTTTGTAGCTGGTGTGTATCCTTCAGAGTCTGTGAGTCAGATCTTAGTGGTAGAGTCTGATAGAGTCTATTAGAGTCTAATAGGAATGTGGTAGAGTCTGGTAGTCTGCTAGGGCCTGGTAGAGTTTGGTAGAGTCTGGTAGAGTTTGATAGAGTCTGGTAGAGTCTTAATTAATTTATAATGGAATTCCAATTTGATAGTTCACACCTTTCAGTTATGTGATGGTAGGATATGGTGTAGGGGTTATTTAAAGCTGCTGAGTAAGTGGTATATATTGAGTAGTTTGGGTCTTGGGGTAGGTGAGATGAGTCTATTATTATTTGTGCAGGGGTTATTTACAGCTGCAGTAGGTGATGAGTTAGCTTGTATTGTTCTATCTGAGGTGTTAATGAGCTGCTTGGTCAGACTCTGCAAGTTGCTGTAATATATTATTTGGTCCTGTTGGGTTAGACTCACATTTGTTAGGTCAGACTGTACTCTTGGGCTTGGGAGTAGGCCCAGTGTAGGTATATATTGGGCACTGAGATGGGTTAGATATGTGTTAGTTAGGTGGAGGATAGTCATGTTGGGCTTTTGGATAGGCCTATTAAGCTCAGGCTCTGGGATAGGTTAGATAAGCATTGTTTAGGTAAGGTCCAGATTACCTGTGTCTTGGGCCTAGGGATAGGCTAGACACACAAGTTATATGTGACCATTTATCTTGGGCTTTAGGGTGGGCCCAAGTTTAAATGTGTCATAGGCCTTGGGGTAGGACATGTGTTAATTAGGTGGGGCTGTTGTGTTGGACTTTCTGGTCGGTCCCGTATGGGTGCGTCAGGCCCTGGGATGGGCTAGACTTTACGGGCCTTGGGACTGGCCACTCTAGTGTTTTAGGTCTAGATAATATATATAGTGAGTGTTTAAGTAGTTTTTTATAAAATTGTAGGGGTTATTTAGGGCTGCCATAAGTGCTAAGTGTCCTGAATGAGGTTGTGACCGGATTTGCATTGTTCTGTCTGGGTGTTAACGAGCTGTTTGGTCAGGCTCTGCAAGTTATTCAAATCTGCTGTTTAACCCTTTTGGATATACTGTTTCAAGTGTATTAATCCAATGTTTTTCTCTGTTGTCTAGGTGCTCTTGTGTTGTCATTTCTAAAATGGTTACTTTGGTGTCTCTTACAAAATCATGGTTGGGTGAGTTAGCAAAGTGTTTGTATAGGGGTAGGTTAGTTTTAAATCTCCTCGCGGTTCTGTGTCCTGCCAATCTTCTGGTCATAGTCCTCTGCGTTTGACCTACATATTGATTTCTTTTGTTGCATTTGGTACACTCTATCAGGTATATTATGTTTTGTGAGTGGCAGTTGGTATTTGTAGGGGTTGGGAATGCCTTGCCATTGTAAGTGGATATTATTCTGTATTTTCTGGACATGGCTTTGCAGCATTTGCAGTTGGGGGTGCCACATCCTCCTGAGTTACCTGTTAGTTCTGGGGTTGTATATATAGTGATTTTATCTTTAGACTGTGGGGGGTCATTGGCATTTTTCAGTTTGGCTCTGACTAGTTTTTTACCAATTGTATTGGATCTTTTAAGGCTGAGACATGGCTTCAGTATGTGGTCTTTTTCAGTTATTGTTGGTTTGAGGGTAGACCTGATTGAGTTGATGTCCAGGTCAGGGGTATATTGGATAATTAGAAATGTGTCATATTGGCATTGTTGTTTGGTTGCCTGTTGTATTATGTTGGGTCTGTTTGTAAATGGAACAGAGTTTTCCATTTTATTGATGAGACTCTCTGGATAGCCTCTGTCCCTAAATGCCTGATGCATTTTTTTAATTACTTGTTTGTAGTCTTTTTCATTTGAGCATGCTCTGAGTAGTCTGGTTAGTTCTCCTTTGATTAAGCTGCTAAATGTCTTCTTTGGGTGGGCTGACGAGTATTCTAAGTATTGGAATTTATTTGTTTTCTTGAAGAACGGTTTGATGTCGAGTATTTTGTGTGTTTTGTATCTTTCTCCCCTGTAGAGTGTTAGGTCTAGGAAATCTATTGAGGTGTCCGAGCATTCATAGGTGAATTTGATTGTTGGGTGGGCTTCATTAAGAAAGTCTATGAATCTTTTAAGGTCCTCTGGGGGGCCTGGCCAGACACAGAATACGTCGTCAATGTAGCGTTTCCATATTAGTGGTTTGGTGGGATAGCTATTTAACAGTTTCTCTTCCAGTTCTGCCATAAATAGGTTTGCATATGCTGGTGCCATCTTTGTGCCCATGGCCGTTCCTTGTATTTGGTGATACATTTGGTCCACAAATTGGAAATAGTTTTTTGTTAAGACGATTTTCAGTAAGTCACTCATAGTGCCTGGGGGGAGTGGTACCTCCAGAGCTAGTGGGTTTTTCTTATAGAGTCTGTTGGTTACTGCTTCTATTCCTTCTTTATGTGGGATGTTCAGGTACAGTGCTTTGACGTCAATGGTGGCAAGCGTGCAGTTTGTTGGTATTTCAGTTTGTTCTAGTATTTTTATGATGTGGCCACTGTCTTTCACGTAAGAGTTGATTGTCGGTACCAGTGGTTGTAGGTGCATGTCTATGAATTGGGATATTTTTTCTGTCGGTCCTCCGCATCCACTGACTATGGGTCTGACTGCGATTGGGTTTTTGTGTATCTTTTTAAGGAAATACAGTTGTTGTGTTCTGGGCATGTTATTTTCTTTGAAGGTTAAGTAGTTTTTTGTGGTGTCGTCTATAATTCCTTTGCTGTGCATTCTGATCACATATTCATTAATGCCCTCTGCTAGGGGCAGTGTTGGGTCAGAATCTGTTTTCTCGTATATATCTTCGTCTGATAGGTGTTGGAGGCCGTCTTTTATGTAGTTTTCCCTGTCTTCCACCACTATGCCTGACCCTTTGTCCGCATTTTTTATTACTAGTGAGTCATCTGTTGCTAGTTCTCTGAGTGCTTGTAATTCTAGTTTTGTCAGATTTTGATATATGTTTTTATGTGGTAAAGTGCTAATTGATTGTGTTGTTCTTTCTAGGTATTGTTCTACTTCTGCTGATGCTCTGGGGGGTTGCCAGGTACTCTTTTGTCTGAATGGATGCTGTTCTTTGTGCGGATGATTTCTGAAGAAGTATTTTAATCTGTTTGACCTTTGGAAATTTAATAACGATTCTTGTAGTGTATTGTTTCTGGTTGGTAAGGTGGGGACAAATTTCAGACCTAATGATAGCACTCTTCTCTGTGTAATCGTTAGTGGTTTTGAAGACAGGTTTGTTATGTATGTGTTTGAGTCTTTTATATTGTTAATTAACTTTTGTGTTGATCTTCTGTATCTATTTCTGTGGTGTCTGCTTATTTGTTTATTGGTCCTGTGTCTTCTTCTAGGTGTTTTCATTGTATTATCATATGTGTTAATTGGACTGGGATTAGTATTGTTGTCGGGATTAATTGCATATTGATTGTTATTGTCATAATAGAGATCATTGAATTCATTGAAATTTACATTTTCTTGCATACATTGAGTATAATTATTGTTAATGCTAATAGTTTCACATATGCACACTACTGGCCTATCTAGAGAGTTCTGGGGCTCTTGGGCTGCAGCGTGACTGGCCTGTCCTATTAGCGAAAACCCTGCTGACCTCCGCGAGGCAGCATGGGGGGCTGCCCTGCGTGAGGGTTGACTGCTGGGGTATGCAGCATTGGGGGCGGCATCCCAGCAGCGCAGGCATAGTTGGGGAAGAGGGCTGGTGGTTGGGGTACCACTGCCCGTTGATTCTGCTTGAGCCAATTGGCGAATAGCTCTGTTAGCCCGTTGATGTCAGTCTGTGGTGGAGCTTGCCTTGCAGTTTGGGCTGCTTGCATCTGAGGCTGTGGTGGTGGGGGGGGTGGTGGTGGTGGGCGTGGCTGCGTCTGGTTAGCTCTAGGGCCTTGGTTGTACCTTTGGCGTGGACCGGTGTACTTGGTCCTGCCTCTGTCTGAGCGATTAGGCTGTGTACTGGGCTAGGGCTAGGGCTAGGGCTAGGGCTAGGGCTAGGGCTAGGGCTAGGGCTAGGGCTAGGGCTAGGGCTAGGGCTAGGGCTAGGGCTAGGGCTAGGGCTAGGGCTAGGGCTAGGGCTAGGGCTAGGGCTAGTGCTGGGGCTGGGCTAGGTCTAGGGATAGGGGGATCCCTGCTGTGTCCTGCTGTTCGGACTGGCTCTACACCTTCCTTATTTTTATAGTAGGCGCTCCCATTCCGGAGAATAGGCATCTCAGCTGCTGCGCACGGTGGTTATTTTATATAAGATAAAGTTCTTTAGTTTACAAAAACCAACGTTTCGGTCTGGATGACCTTTATCAAGGTATGTAATGATGGTGAGGTGCGCGTGGTGAGTTTTATGGATGACTATGAGGCAGTCTGATTGGTGGCTGAGATGAAGTGTTACCTCGTGGCTTGAGCTTGGATGCTTGCGCACGGGTGATAGATGGTTCTGTTTCTTCGATCTTTTCTTCGTGACTATTGATTGGTCTTTGGTAGGTGTGGTCTCCAATTCCCGTGGAATAGGTTAATTGATCAATTGGGTGGGTGTGGTCTCGTATGTTTACTTCCTGGAGTGAGTCATTGTTGATTGGTGCCTTAGGTGGCTTGTAGGATCTCTTAGATCATGGTTTTAGTGGTGGTGTCAGTATAGTGGTGTCATTTGGCTTGCTTTTATTTTCTAGAGTAGATTTGTATTGGTGGGTGTGGTCTCGATCTCGCCGAGTGGGCGTGGCTTTTAGATAGTTTATGAGTCTTCAGTAAGTTCTAGTAAGTGTTAGTGCATGTAGAATGATTGTGAGAGCATGGGGGGTCTCTCAATATGTATTAGTAAGTGTCTATTGCCAGTAGGTATGGTCTTGGTTGAGATATAGGCTATTGATAGTTCTAGTGGGTGTGGTCACGTCTTGTATACGGTGACTATGGCAACCAATTGGAGTTTTAATTGAAGCCATGCTATCAGCTGTAATTACAATGTGGTTCTGTTTTAGTTACAGTTATTCATATCTGCTGTTAAGGCCTTTGGGGAACACTGTTTCTAAAGTATTTATCCAGTGCCTTTCCCTGGCATCCAGCAAAGCTGTAGTGGTCTTTTCTAATATAGTTATTTTGATATCTTTTTCAAAAATGTGATCAGGTGAGTTGTTGAAGTGCTTGTAGAGGGGAAGGTTGTGTTTTACTCTACTAGCTGCTCTATGGCCTGACATTCTTTGAGACAGTTGTCTTTTTGTCTGGCCAATGTATTGATTTCTAGTTTTGCACTTGGTGCATTCTAGTAGATATATGACATTGTTGGTATTGCAATGGGAGTGAGTGGAAGCCCAGAATGATTTATAGTTATAAGTAGATGAGATTCTTACTTTCCTAGACATTATTGCACAGCATTTGCAGGCATGGGTGCCGCATCCAGCTGAGCAACCGTCTAGGTTAGGTGTCATTGGGATAGTGATAGGGGTCACTGCTTTAGGTGGGTCGGGGCAATCCTTCAATTTACTTCTGACTAAACTTTTACTTATATTTTTGGGGACTTTCATACTTAGGCAGGACCTTGGTATATGGTTTTCTTCTTCTGTTGTTGGTCTTAGGTTAGTTTTTATGTAGTGTACATCCAAGTCTGGAGTGTATTCCATTACAAAGAATGTGTCATATTGACATGGTCCTCTGACTGTTTGTTGGAGTATTTGTGGTCTATTTTGATAGGGTACTGAGTCTCTCACTTGTTTAATTAGGTTCTTAGGGTATCCTCTGTCTATAAAGGCTTCTGATATTTTGTTGACTGTCTTTGTGTATTCTGTCTTATCTGAGCATGCTCTCAGTAGTCTTGTGAATTCTCCTTTGACTAAGCTCGGAAACACTCTCCTGGG
>WLWD01002421.1_pt1:7500-10000 | contig 29126 bp, 21 predicted proteins | sample 6712731 | NCBI WGS metagenome assembly WLWD01 (sample SAMN12718690, study PRJNA576275) | sponge metagenome | isolation source: marine sponge | host: Mycale hentscheli | place: New Zealand: South Island, Marlborough, Capsize Point | collected 2014-11-01
GTGATTGTGTTTGAGCTCACTGACTGGTGTACATTTCTTCCCTGTAAGTGTGGGCATTTTACTGCTGTAAACCTTTCTTTGCTGAGAAGTTTATGCTGGTGACAGCTGCATTTTGAAAAAAATTTCTTTTGGACTTTCTTTGGTTGGGAAGTTTGTTCAGAAGAAAGGTACCTTTTTGGAATGTAGGCATGTGTGTGTGTGTGTGTGTGTGTTAGTAGGCATGTATGTATATATATGTATGTATGTATGTATGTATGTATGTATGCATGCATGTATGTATGTGTGTATGCATGTATGTATGAATGTATGTACCTATCTATGCTCATAAGTATGTATGCATCTATGTTTAGGCACATGCATCTATATTTGTAGCTATGTATATATGCATGTGTATATCTATGTGTATGTGTATGTATGTGTATGTGTGTGTGTGTGTGTGTGTGTATGTATGTATGTATGTATGTATGTATGATTGAATGTATGTATCTATGCTTTTAGGCAGGTATGGATATATGTTTGTAGGCACATGTATATATTTGTAGCTATGTATATATGCATGTGTATGTGTATGTATGTGTATGTGTGTGTGTGTATGTATGTATGTATGTATGTATGTATGTATGTATGATTGAATGTATGTATCTATGCTTTTAGGCAGGTATGGATATATGTTTGTAGGCACATGTATATATTTGTAGCCTTGTATATATGCATGTGTATATTTGTGTGTGTGTATGTATGTATGTATGTATGTATGTATGTATATATGTATATATGTATATATGTGTGTATGTGTATATGTATATATGTGTGTATGTGTATATGTATATGTGTGTGTGTGTATGTATGTATATGTGTGTATGTATGTGTGTGTGTGTGTGTGTGTGTGTGTGTGTGTGTGTGTGTGTGTGTGTGTGTGTGTGTGTGTGTGTGTGTGTATGTGTAGTATGATTTTGGAGCCAGTTATCACCTTTTGTATAAATGTGTTGCATAAGAGTGTTTGTTTTTGTTTTCTTTTGACAGATGACAGATCCTCCCTTCCATGAAGAATATTAGCTTCCCACTTGCCATTGACAGGTATGTAAGTAACAATTCATAAAAGTAGGGTGATTATTAGTTGAATAGATTTATAAGTAGTTAATATGTAAAACACAATGACAATTGATGTCATTCCTAAATGGATAATACAACTCAATTAGTTATACTATAAATGCACTACATCTAATTAGAACCAATAGCAGTGTATCTGTTTTCCTATAACACGTCACTGCTTCTGCTGCTTTTAATCTAAATCCACCTATAACCTTTTACTGTTAATAGTACTATTTACTTTAGTTCCATCTGTAACCATTGACTTGCATGCTTTGTCATGGTTCCCAATAAAAAAAGTACAATAAATTGGTTGTAGGTATAAGTGAGCAAAAGTAGTTTCAATAAAAGTGACCTCCTCCTCCTCCTCCTCCTCCTCCTCCTCCTCCTCCTCATTCAACAATTGACTTTATGATTACATTTTTTACTACAAACCTCCAAACAACCATACTACTTCTACTCCTTTTGTACTTCTTTTATTAGCATTATCTCAAAACATTTAAGTCCTATTAAGTTTTACAATGTTAGTCTTTATACTATTGCTCATGTTACTATTAAAGCATTCAATTTTACTCAGTTTGGGTAGGTAGCTACGATTTATGGTTATTGCTTACAGCACACTCTAAACAGCCACATTGGCTGGCTACCACTTACAACTTGTACTACTTTACTACTACTTTTTGTAAACGTGAGTTTTTTGCTACCACACTTGGGACTTTTACTTGTACATTCTCTAAACAGTCACTTTGGCTACGACTTTGGACTTTTACTTTTACATTCTCTAAACAGTCACTTTTGCTACGACTTTCCACTTTTACTTTTTCTACTACTACTACTACTACTACTACTACTACTACTACTACTACTACTGCTGCTGCTGCTGCTGCTACTGCTTTTATACTTGAACATGTTCTTTGCTACGACTTGCGACTTTTATTTCTACTACTACTGCTACTGCTGCTGCTACTACTACTACTACTACTACTACTACTACTACTACTACTACTACTACTAGTACTACTACTACTACTATTACTACTACTACCTACTGCTGCTGCCACTACTACTACTTTTACTAGTTTCTCTAAATTTCTGCTTTGGTACAACTTATGACTTGTGTGTAAACACTTAGGTTTACTATTTTCTCTAAACAGTCACTTTTGGCTCAGGACTGGCCACTCTTTAAGCAAAGCTGTGAGTTAGGTGTTACAATTACTATACTATCTCAAAAGAACCACTTTAAAGCTATGACGTTATATATATATTTACACTGTTCAGAATGCATTTTCACTCATTTGCTCCATCTAATTCTACTTTTACTTTTATTTTACTCTTCTACATATTTGACTTTACTTTTACTTTGTAGTTGTCTACTCTGTTTACTTTTACTTTGTAGTTGTCTACTCTGTTT
>WLWD01002421.1_pt1:20000-29126 | contig 29126 bp, 21 predicted proteins | sample 6712731 | NCBI WGS metagenome assembly WLWD01 (sample SAMN12718690, study PRJNA576275) | sponge metagenome | isolation source: marine sponge | host: Mycale hentscheli | place: New Zealand: South Island, Marlborough, Capsize Point | collected 2014-11-01
TATGAAAACAGATGTTTAATGGGAACAGCTGTTTTATTTAAACAGCTCCTTTACCACAACAAACAGCTTGACATTGGCAGCTGCTTGACATGAACAGCTGCCTAGCTACAATTGAGCATAGTGGAACCACCTCTGTACTGGTCCAGCTACAGGAATTGAAACAGCTGCTTTGCTGAAACAGCTGCTTTGCTGAAACAGCTGGCTTCCAAAACCAGCTGCTCAAATAAAGCAGCTGGTTTCCTGAAACAGTTTGCTTAAAAGAAACAGCCAACTTTATTTCTTTCGCTCACTGCTTTACCTCAACATTTTAAAGACGACAGCGTGACTCCGCCCACTGCATGCGCCATTTTAGTGTGCAAACAATTTGCATAAATGGAACAGTTGTTTTACTTGCAGAGAACCTTGCACGAAAATTTTGGCTTTCCAAGCAGTTTCATCAGCACGAGCCAAAATTGTGGTTTTGTGGTATCCAAGGCGTGGTTGCATCCCAGGACCCAATTGGGGACTGCAGCCAAAATAACGGGCGAAAATGAAGTATTTAAAAAATTTCGCTGCGCCAACCAAGGCTTGTAACTGCAAATTTACTGTTTTTGCTGTCTTTATTTTTCGTTTTCTGTGTACTGTGGTACTGTGGGCTTATACTTCAGTGCTACAAGTTTTTTTGTTTTGTTTCGTTTTTTTTTTGTTTTTTTTTTGTTGTTGTTGTTTTTGTTTGTTTTTTTGTTTTGTTTTTATTCTGTAGCTATACAACAACTCAATATACAATGTGAAAAGCAAGTTGTGAATGTGTGTGTGTGTGTGGTGACCTTTGGACTGACAACAGAATGTGATGTGCTGGCTATACAGTTCCAATCATGTAAGGGTAGTTGCAGGACCCCATCAAGAGAGGGGTGCACCACAGGCTGTCGGTGAAGCCAGGCTCTAGCATTTCCTCGCCACAAAGTGACAGTGACCCATGTCCGAAAAGGTGCCTCGTTGAGATGGAGCTGGGGGTGCTGGCTCGGTTGCTGATGGCTCTCCCAATGTTGCTACAGGTAGAATGAGCACTAACAGAGGACTCCAGCAAGCCAAATTTGAAGAATGAAGACCCGTCTGGGACGGAGATACAGCTCTGCACACCGGCTACTATTCGGCGTTATTACGAAGCGGCCGAAAGTCTAGATGAGAGAACATGTTTATCTCCTGAGTGCATCACAGAATTATTAGAGGTCTGCCTTAGGTCAACTTACTTGATGTACAACAGGAACTGTTGTGAACAAGTAGATGGAGCAGCCATTGGTTCTCCTGTTTCCGCAGTTGTGGCCAACTTGTACATGGAATTCTTTGAGGAAGAAGCTTTAAACTCAGCTCCAGTTAAACTTGTATTATGGAAGAGATATGTAGATGACACCTTTTGCATAGTTAAGAAAGGAAGTGAAAAACATTTGTTGGACCATTTAAACTCTGTAAGACCTTCTATTAAATTCACCATGGAATCAGAGGAAGATAGTAAGCTTCCTTTTTGGATTGCTTATTAAAGAGAGAGTGATGGCATGCTTACATCCACTGTGTACAGAAAACCTACAAACACAGATAGCTACCTTCACTTTAAGTCTCATCATCCTAATCTTGTAAAGAGAGGAGTAGTGAAATGCTTGTATCAGAGAGCTAGGAGGGTAACTAATATGAGTGAAAACTTGAAGGAAGAAGAGAAGCACCTACACAAAGTAATGGTTATGACAACGCAACCATTAGGGCAGGCTCTAAAGAGTTACCTTCTAAAGATCACACAAATACTGAGCAAGAGAAAGGTTTGATTCTTACTATTCCGTACATACATAGCAGGATTGAGTGAGAGCATTCAGAGAGTGTGTAGAGACTTTGACATCAAAACAGCATTTAAGTCGGGTAAGACACTAAGATCACATCTTACTAAAGTCAAAGATACTATACCTAATTACCACTGAGTCATCCATAGTATACAGTATACCCCGCAGTTGTGGTAAAGTATACATAGGTGAAACAACTAGAAGGCTTGAGCAGAGAGTAAAAGAACATCAGGATACTTGTAAGAGAGGTGATGGAAGGTTGGCAGCAGCATCACCCCATTAAATGGGAAGAGGAAGAGGTAAGAGTTGTAGATAGAGCCAGTAAGAATCGTGAGTTGAAGATCAAGGAAGCTCTACACATACAAATGACACCTGACAACAACAAGTTTAATAGAGACATAAGTTTAGAGCTTCCAGGATGCAGGCTGTCCACGCTGCGTGCAAATCACCCTCCAGGATATAATGAACAGTAAAAAATTCCTATTATTATAATTATTACAGCCGAGAATAACTGAATCATTTATAGTGTCATATAATATTAAGATATAATTTAAGCAAGTTTGATGTATTGTAATAATTGTAGAATTGCATACAGGACAATTTTATACTTGTGGTGGTTGTGTTTAGTAGAGCAGCATGCTCAAATATTTATTCACTAACGGCTCCGAAGATACTACATTAAAAGTTATCTCAAATATAGATGGGAAGTACAAAGAGGTAAGAATATCTGTAAGTTATGTCAGTCACATTATTTGTGGTACTTTAGCTTAATTGATAATTATAAAGTGTTTAAATTGTCTGGGAATGTCTCAATACTTTATTTCAGATAGTGGAATATACTACACTCTATCCAGACAGTACTCAAGTAACTACATTATACATCAATGGCGTGTACCAGTATCAGAAAACAACCAATGGTTAGTCATAGTTTTACATCCATAATAAACAACCATCATTATATTCATTTTCTCACTATGATCAAGCTAAATGTGAGCTAGTCTCATCTCTATATACTTATGAGGGCACTCTGCTTTCATAATTACTGCAGTAAAATTGTTTTCTGGATAAATTTTGACAAATTCGGTTACGTTAGAACATATTCATTGATAGATCTGGGTACAATGATAATAGACTAATATTGTCTGTGTCAATGTCTTTCAGATATTTTATAGATTGCCTGAACAAAAGAAGAATAAACTTGACGATCTTTGCTTTACACAATAATGTATTTTACTAATGCATAAGTAGTAATATAATGCTGACAGGAGTGGCTTTAAGTTGCAATTAAGTGTATGACAGCTCTGTGAGATTAATAATGTCATTAAAATAGCTCAAAACTTTGTGACAAATTCAGAATATAGATATTACTTGTCCAAGTACATTATTGCATCATAGTTATGATTAATACTATATTTATGTATTTTGTGAAGGTAGTGAATCCTCAGCACATGTGAAGTCAAAACTGAAACTAAATATCATATTTAACATTCCCTTTTCTTAAATTAGATTGAGTATTATGTTATCTTAATCGTATTAAAATTTGATTAGTATAAAAAGTAGAATTATTACTATAACTGCATTCAGTGACTTGAGAATTGAAGCAGTTAAGTGGAGGATTTAACATATTTCAAATGTTTGTATAATACTTGCAGTAGTGAGGACTGACTAGAAAATAAAGAAATGTGTGCAGGATAATTGGATATGCATGTGAAAATGCTACACTATTAAATTATGCAGATTGTAGGGGATGGGTATAAATCACTACCACAGACTACAGGAAGTGATTTCATTACTATTGCCACCAGTGTCCGGTCGTGGTAGCTGTAAGTCATTCAGTTACGCCCGGCCCAAGCAAATCCTTGTTATTAAAAAAAAAAGTTTTATTAAGCTGTAGCAACTGGTGAAAGACCCAGCCCAGCAAAAAATGAATGGACTAAACTATCACTCAATATACACACATATGTGTGAAGAGTTCTACATTGAACAAACTGTGCATGCACAGGTTGGTAAAACTAATAGACCCTTACCCAAACTGATGAGTTAACTTGCATGCACGCACAAACACTGTTATAAATAGAAATAGAATGGCACGATACAAATACAAATAGAAAGCATCCTCTCCTCTTTCATATTTTCGTCAGAAGGCGATCCCACTGCTCCCCCTCCAGAGACATGGCCAGCAGGGCAAGTCTGACAAACACCAACGACTTTTGAGGAGTCATTTTCTTCCTAGTACAAATACTATATCGACTGACCCTCAGCATTCCCATTCATCTTTCAAGGTCGATATCTCATATCGATTTCTCTATCTTGTAACTTCAATACCAGTCTCTTGATCCTCCTGTTGAAGTAATGGGTAGTAAGGACAGAGGTACACACATTGAAATCTGTGTACACTACCATTGATCATCCGTAGATGTAAAAGTCAAAGTGAATTACAGCATCAACTATGGTTAACGCATCCAGTTACAATACAGAGTAAGTGTTCTTTGCCGAATAAAGCTGCCTACTGAAGAAGTCAACTAGAAGTTCTTCCTTATCCCTGTGAACATGAAATCACACACTGAGACTACACCCAGATGCATCTGTATACAAAATGAAGCAATCAGAAACACATGGAACATGGAACACAACACACCTACAAGAGACTCATGCAGAATCCCTGAAAGCTTCATCCATCTTCTGCGTACACTTGACCAGGAGTGGAACAGCAAAAGACACGAAAGGAGTTAAACAGCAGAAACTTTGGCAAACTCACGTACAAACCACCTATAAATATTCGATGGAACCCAGAAGCACCTAATATCCAGTAAGGAAGATCAATGATTTGAGCTCTTCTGCTGAAGCTATCAAAGCATCATCTCTAAACAAAATGCTGCTATAGCTCTTGTTATTTGTCACTAGCTAGTGCTATCTATTATCTATTAGCTTATTTAGTTTTAGCTAATTAGAACTATTTACAGTAGCTAGCTAAGCTATTATTATTATTGAATATCATCATCATTGGTCGACTTCTCATTTCTTAAATTTTTACGCTCTATCTATATTGACTATTCTACACCTCCAACATCAAACTAAATCTAACCCTATCAATCCATACTATTGTTAAAAATGGATGAGGCCACAGTAACTTTGCTGAAGTCTCAACAAAAATCACAACGGATAAAGATTTCAAGAATCACAACAGCTGTTGAGAAGTTCAAGGTGCTATCATCCAAGGAATTCCATGGACGAGATATTAAACAATGATGAATCCAACTCAGAGATGCCATATCAACCCACAAGGAAATGCAAGATAAACTTCTAGCTTGTATGCACAAAGAAGGAGCCTCTGAAGAAGACCTTGACAAAGAAGATGAATCTGTTGCTAATTATGAATTTGACTTCTCCAAACTGATTGATGAAACCATACAACTTCTCGAGAGATGTAATCTTTTTCTTGACTCTAAGGCCATTGGTGGGCTTATCATCTTGAAACGATCAAAATTTGACATTCCTCTTCCTAGATTGTCTGGTAAAACCTCTGATTGGAATGGCTTCCATGACTTCTTTACTGCTGCCCTTAAGTTGCAAGGTAATTTCTGTGACTCTGAGTACATATGCCAGCTTTTGCATTCTATACAGCCTCTGATTGGAACGTCTTCCATGACCTCTTTACTGCTACCTTCAAGTCTCAAGGCAATTTCTGTGCTTTTGGATTCTATACACACCCCAGCAGCTCGTGAATTAGTAGAGGGTTATCGTAGCCAGGAGAAGGTAGCATGCTGCGGGGCGGTAACATCTTAAACGAATCTATGGTTCTCCTTCATCATTACCATAAATTAGGGAAGTTCTCAAGAAAGACTCATATGAAGAAATGAAGAGACTAAAAGAGATTAAGAAAGTTAAGAGACTAAAGAAACTGGAAGAGACTAAAGAGACTGAAAGATCTTAAGATTAGAAAAGACTAGAAGAGACGACTAAAGAAATGACGAGGCCAGAAGAAACTAAAGGGATTTAGAAAAGACTAATGAGACAAGAAACTAAAGAGACTAGAAGAGACTAAAGAGACTAGGAGAGACTAAAGATACTAAAGAGATGAGGAGAGAAGAAAGAGATCAAAGAGACTAAAGACTACTGGAAAAGACTAAGGAAACTGACTAAAGAGACTAAACGAGACTAAAAGAGACTGAATAGATCAGAAGAGACTAAAAAGACAAAAGAGAAGAGACTAGAGACTAGAAAAGACTTTAAAAGTACAGAAGAGACTGGAAAAAATTAAAAGAAATTAAAAGAAATGAAGAGACTAAGAGAGAGACTGAAATGACTAAAGAAACTGAAAGAGAATGAAAAGATTGAAGAGACTAAAGAGACCGGGAAAGACTAAAGAGACTATAGAAATGAAAGAGAATAGAAGAGATGAAAGAGACTAAAGAGACTAGAAGAGACTAAAGAGACTAGAAGAAAAGAAAGAGGTCAAACAGACCAGAGAGTACTTGAAATGATTAACGAAACTATCAGAGATTAAAGTGACTAAATGAAACTAAAAGAAACTGAAACTAAAAGCGACTGAAGAGATAAAAAAGACTAAAGAAACGAAAGAGATCAAAGAAACTACAGACTAGAAGAGACTTTATAACTATACATGAAACAAAAGAGAAGATTAAAGAGACTAAAAGGGACAAAAGAGAATAATAGAGAGACCAAAATGACTAAAGAGACTGGAACAGACTGAAGAGATTGAAGAGACTAAAGAGACTAAAGAAACGAAAGAGATGAAAGAGACTAGAAGACATGAAAGAGACTAGAAGACATGACAGAGACTGAAGAGGCTAATGTGACTACATGAGAATTAAGAGTCGAATGTGGCCATAAAAGACCAAAGGGACCATAAGAGACTAAACAGATTGATGAGGCCAGAAGAGACTAAAGAGACTGTACATATTAGAAGAGACTAAAACGAGAAGAAGAGTTAAAGAGACTGTAAGAGACTAAGACACTAGAAGTTGCTAAAAGACTAGAAAAGACAAAAGAGACTAGAATACACTAAAGAGACTAAAAGAGACTAAAAGAGACTAAAGAAACTAGAAGAGACTAGAAGAGACTAATGAGATTGAAAAATATTAATGAAACTAAAAGAGACTACAGCGATTAAAAGGGACTAAAGGAAACTAAAAGAGACTGAAGAGACGAAAGACATCTAAGAGATTAGAGACTCGAAGAGACTTTAAGAGACTAGAAGAAAGTAAAGAGACTGGAAAAGATTAAAGAGACTGAAAGAGACCGAAGAGACTACTGAAAGAAACTAAAGAGACTGAAGAGACTAAAGAGACAGGAGAGATTAAAGAGACTGCAAGATTCTAAAGTGACCGGAAAGGACCAGAAGAGACTACTAAAGAGACTGATGAGAATAATCAGACTGAAGAGACTATAAAGAGACTGTAAGATACCAAATAGCTTAGCTATATTGTATTAACAACTATTAAAATGATGTAATAAGACTACTTACATGAGAAACAACCTATATTTTTGTCAGTTGACTAGATACCTTAAAATGTCCATAAAAGAAAAGAGATCCCTGCCCATCACTTTTCTAGCTACAAACCAGTTGACATTGACTAAGAGACTATGTGGAGACTGTAAATAATTGCTAGAGATAATTGTAATAAAGATAATGATCAATGCATGCTACAACATTTTGTTGTATAATACTTTTCTACTATTACTGTAAATGGACTTTAACTAGAGGCAATATACAAAAATTAATGATGGAATTACCTGAAATTTGTAAACATGGTCAGCTAACTTTGAGAACTGTGGCTAGCCTTCTCTAAGAAGCAAAACAGACTGACTAAATAGCATTGTATTCTGAGGCAGGAAAGTTCAGCTCAGAGACTGCAAGAGACTTTAAATGATTGTAGCTAAATTAGTCTCAAACTAGTGATTATAAGAAAGCCGACCAAATTTCCTGTGACAATTGCTGGGTCTGTTGTCTGGATAGCCACCCCAGAGGTTACTAAAAAAATGTAAGTTCACATAGTGGAGAGGACTCGGCTGCCTAGCTTACCTATTTACTCGCCTATTCATCAATTTCATAGTGAAATCGACCAGACCCTTTGTTTCTCCTCTTGTCCTGTAATAGCCAGCGCGACAAACAACGCACTGTGCTAGCTCAATAGCGTTTAAAGCTGGAGCGTTTCACGCTAAGCGTTATCACGACAGTTAAGAAAATTGGCATTACAACAATTATTTCAGTTGTGATAATGACGACGACTACTCTAAATTATGTTAATATTATCTATGCAATGCTCGTATTTACTTTCGTTTTACTATCTGATTCAGGGGAATGTTACGCTTGGGATTCTTCAAGTAAGATATATAAACTTGAATTGCACTTCATACTAGATGATGTTCAACAGGTATGTCTTTTAAGAAAATAGTTTTGAACATTTTGTACAATTCAGAATTGTATTGGTACACACTAAGAGACTATATTATGCATTTCAATTCCACTATTTGATACTGTTAGAATTTACAACTCACTAAATTTTATTCAGCCTTGGACTTATTTACAATTCTATTTATTCTCGTACTACTCCATCCTCCATTGTATGTGGTATTATTAATCAAATGTGTAAACAAATGGCAACAATCAACAAAAGGTAATTCATTTCTTAATTCTCTGTAATTTGTTGGGAAAATATAAAATGATTATAATGATCATTTTTGAATTCAGCTCAACACAAGAAGATGACCGGAAATAAGAAGTTTGCAAAAAATATGAAACATAACAAAATCGCCAAAGCAAAGAAGATAGTCCAACACAAAAGGAACATCTTTAAGATCAAACACAAGACTCTAGAAAAACAGAACCACAATATGAGTCTAAGGATTCGTTAATCAATGTCTCTTAACAGGTTTGCTTGGTAGTGGCTTCTGATTATACTTTGTCACAATAAGTAATCAATAGTAACTAGAGATACAACAGCTATTTTGTAAAGTGTCAAAATAAATTGAATATTTAGCTACTAACTAACCCATTAGATGTATTCTCTCTCTTCATGCAGGCTATTTTTTTTATGCAATGCAGTATGTATAAATGTTTGGCTGTTGGTGATTTTGAACCCCGGACCACTTGTTCAATGCTCTACCACGGAGCTATGACAACGAATAGACAAATGAACACTTCAATTCTGTTTGTAACTGTTAATGATTACTGTTATGCCAATGTTTCGCTCTCAATAGATCAGTGGAATTTCTTCTTTAAAGGATTCTATTCTACGTGGAATTTTTTTACTGCACGGTTTATAATTCACAGTTTCTTCCTCCTTCTTTTACT
>WLWD01002994.1_pt1 | contig 29115 bp, 19 predicted proteins | sample 6712731 | NCBI WGS metagenome assembly WLWD01 (sample SAMN12718690, study PRJNA576275) | sponge metagenome | isolation source: marine sponge | host: Mycale hentscheli | place: New Zealand: South Island, Marlborough, Capsize Point | collected 2014-11-01
CTCACCCAGAAATTGCAGTGGAATTTAACAAAGGTAACTTCACAGTTAATAAATCAGGCCAGTTGTTCTCATCTATAGCACTTGATCATGGCCACGAGCAAAATAATGCTGCAGTGAACGGGGATGGCGGAGCGGTTGGTCTTACACAAAATTCTGAGGCTCTCAGGCGCTGGATGGTAGCTGGACCTGAACTTGTTAGAGTAACTGCAGAATTTGAAGCATGTATTGCAGAATTGCACAAGAGAAGCTCAGAAGTATGTCATCATGACCAGACAAAGAGTATTCAGATGATGTTTACTCAGCATGTCAAAAGCCTGGTGGGAGTGATGGAAGAACTAGGAAACCCATTTTTGGAAGAGGGCAAAGAGTTGCTGAGACTAGACACAAGAGATATTTTAGATGCTGCTGTCACATCTTCAATATGCCAAGCTGAAAAGATAGGGAAGGAAAATTACGAAGCTTTTGTAACCAGCAGACTAATTGAAGGATCAACTCCACTCTCTGAACCTGTCAAGAAGAATAAACTGCTACTGTTTAGTCGGCCACCACCAAGAGAGAAATCCAAAGCAAGCCTGCAAGTCTCATCCTTGAAAAGTGATGTTTCACTGTTTTCAAGGCTCTACATTGCTTGCCAATCACGAGATGGCGACCTTGATGATTCTTCCGCCACGAAAACTAACCATGTCCTCCATCCTTATCCCACTTTGGTAAGCAAAGACAAGGAACCAAAGCTGACCTCTTGAGTTCTCTGGGAGACTGTACTCAGTCAGTAACACCTCAGCCAGAAGCTGAAGTTATGATTCTTGATGGAGCCGTTGTGGTCAACTTTCTCCAACCTCTTGCTGTGAAAACCTTCAATGACTATGCAGTAAAGATCTTCTTGCCAATTGTTGCCATACATAGAAAAAAGGCTAGAATGCTATAGTCGAGTGGACATTGTGTGGGACCAGTACATTTCAAATAGCCTCAAGTCTCAGACAAGAAGCAAACGTGGAAAAGGTTTGAGAAGGAGAGTTGAAGCATCTAACTGTTTGCCAAAAAACTGGCAGCAATTTTTGCGGGATGATTCCAACAAAAAAGAATTGTTTGCTTTTTTAGTAAAACACTTGAAACATCTTGCTACAAGTAAGCAGTTAGTCACCACACATGGCTCAGATGTCATCTGCATTCCACCACAAGACACTAGTCATCTAGCTCCCTGCGACCATGAAGAAGCCGACACGAGAATTATTCTCCATTTAGTGGATGCAGTCTACAAGGGCTTTCATAAATTTTTGCTGTGCACAGTGGATACAGATATTGTAGTGTTGTCAGTAGCTAGCAGCTAAGCTGGACATCCAGAACCTTTGGGTGGCATTTGGGACAGGCAAAATTTTCAGGTACATACCTATTCATGAGATTGTTGCATCTGTGGGGGAGTGTCTGTGGTTGTAAGGCACAGGCGTGTATCTCCCACAGGTGGTATATTAGTTTGTCGAAGGACCAGGCGATAAGACCCCAAACGCCAGCGGTACACTCAGAACGCAGCCGCTGTCGCAATACAATTGCAGCCTTGTTCTAAGCTCCTAAAAGCGGCTATTATCCCTGTTGGTGTTAGAGACTTTGGGTTTTAAACTTATCAGACAATTGTACATAGGAATTACAGAACATATAAGCAAAGTGTGTGATACAAGTTGCTATGGGTTGGTGGTTACGGTGATAAATGGAAGTGTAGTAAGTGTGGTTAGACATGAATATGATTAAGTTGTAAATGGTAAGGCATGGCATATGATGATTGAGTTCTCTTGGTCTGGGTTAGGTCCCAGACAGCATCTATTGGCCCCAGAAAATCTCAAGCGTTGCCAAAGTTTCATGCGTGTACTGGGTGTGACACCGTTTCAGCATTTGCTACAAGAGGGAAAAAGTCAGCCTGGGATACATGGAAAGCTTTTGAAGACATACATGTAACTACAATATTCTTAACACTATCTACTGGACCATATGAAGTAAGTAATGAAGACATAGCTACACTTGAAAGGTTCACCATATTACTGTATAATCGTACAAGTGGCTTGATGAGCATTGATGAAGCCAGAAAGTAACTTTTCACCAAGAAGGAAGGGCCATGGATGCCATCCCCCCTACAAGAGCAGCTCTTATACAACATGTCAAAAGGGCAGTATACCAGGGTGGGCATTGCTGGGGTAAGGCACTCCAAGTTTCTCTAAACCTTCCCTCTCCACAGAACTGGGGTTGGACTGACCCTCATAGTTGGAAGCCGTTGTGGACATTTCCTGAAGCTGGCACTTTATCTCGGGAACTACTGTGCTGTGGCTGTAAGAAAGGGTGCAAAAGAAAGTGCAAGTGCAAGAAAGCATCTCTGAAATGTACTGCCTTATGCCATTGCAGTGGAGAGTGCAATGAAGACGAATTGTAACTCATGTTATTTATTCATAATTTATTAAAACACGATAAACAGCAAACTATTTGTATTAAAATGACCATAATTCTTTATAAGAAGGACATAAGTTCTTAATTCAAGTTTCAAAATACTGCTTAGAGTAAGTCCTTTCATTAGATACCCAAGTTGACCAAATTACATGGAACTTAGTTAATAGTGTACATAACTAGTGATGTGCTTGAACACAAATGGCGAGCGAGCCTAAAGACTATACTATTTTTATATGAATGATTTTGACTTCTAACACTGAAGCTACTGAAAATAAGGTCCAGTTTTAAAATTTCGCATACACGGTAAAGGGATTTCAGTGCCATAGCTAGTAACAACTCTTTGCAACTGCTTGAATTGAAGGAAAAAAACAACAACAAAACAATACACGTTATTTAAACGTTTTCTTTGTGATATTCTTTAGCTAAGTTATGGTTGTAACACACAATGCTTTGACACAACTGGACATGCACCTACAGACTTACCTTCGTGGTAGTCTAGTGGACAATGTATTTTTAAGTAAATACTGTTGCGCACGGCTTATAACCATGACAAAGAGCGCATTGACTTACCACCGCCACTAACTCGAATAGAAATGGAAGTTCCTTAAGTTTTTAAGTTTTAACTGCACCCGCAAAAGAATTCAAAACGGTAAACAATTCAATTTCTAGGGTGATGATGGGTACTGATCGATAAACCAGAGGATTCTGTTTAGTGCAATTTGGGATGGGGTCGACCACGTAACTAACACAAAAACGCGAGGGTCAAAGTACAAAATGACATACGTACGTCCAAACATATATACAAATAAACAAACATCCCCGATTTTTTCATTTTTACCCCTGTAAGTGTCTCGCTCGCTACGCTCACTCGCCAATAAATATAGCGAAATCTCGATTGCGTTACCCCTGAGAGTGTCTCGCTCGCTTCGCTCGCTCGCCAATTATAAGATTAATTAACTCGTAGAGGTCACCAAAGGTCAAATTTAAGATGGCTCCACTTCTAATATTATTTATTAGATAACATTCTGCAAGTTTACCAAGTTTCATGCTTGTACATAAAAAAGCACGATTGTTGCAAAAATTTACACATATCTGCCTAACTAAAAGTGCAACTATTGTGGTTAGAGCTTATAGCCTGACTAATACTAAGAGCACATCACTCACTTAAATCTACGAATCCATCAACCCTCCCCCCCCTCCCCGCCCCCACCATCATCACCATGGTATTCATTAATAATTGGAGTGTGGTGCAATTTACAACACGTTTTACTTTCCAGAAAACTGCTAAAGTGATTAATGCAAGGTGTAGCTATAGCTATAAAGTAAGTTAAGGAATGTATTTTGTTTGATATTGACATACTATTTAGAACTGCAGATTTAACAAATTTTAAAACATAATGTGTGTAGCTATGTGTGTCAGAGTTAGCCGCGAGTGTATTAATGGACATGTATTGCTGCACATCAATGAATAGTTGAAATGTAAGGGTACTGTTTTTGTGTTCACCAAGTCCCCCCCTCATTCATGTAAACTGTTAACTTGCTTAGAGCATTGGCGCAACCAACCTTAACCCTAGTGGCAGTGACTAAAAGTAGTGTGGCTGGAGAGTGTCTGAGGAGCAAATATCTGCCATAATATCTACAGCGCACAGAGATCAATGCAAACCTCGTGTCTACACATGGCATTGTGTTTCTGTATAGCTAAAACATTGCAAACAATGAATTATCTTTGTTCACTCAATTCTTTTTTTCTGCCATATTTAAAATAGAATAGCTGAAAATATGAATGTAGATAGCAGATCTGCTTATCCCCCCTTCTTTTACCGTGCTTTAAATATAATATCAAAATTGTAATGGTGCACAAAAAATAAATCGGAAAACAATGTACTGCAGAGAGTGGTCTGAATTAGTAAATGGATAGCTAAAACACAAATTATTGTAGAACAGCTTTTTCAGTTATAATGCTACTAATAAAAAATATAAAAAAACATCAGCATTAATCAGAGTCTTAACTCTTGCCAGTGGACTACTCTTCTTATTTCTTTATCCGTAAAGCCTTAGTCAATGTAGATAATGCAATGCGGCAATGCATCGTCTAATTCATGTTGGCTGTCTATATTATTGTCTGTCAGAAATAAATTCTTGATAGTAATATGTTTCAGTCTCTCAGCCATACCTGCTGCATCAGTAGTTCCAATTTTGTTGCCCGAAAGCGACAATGTTACCAGAGATTGGCAATATTTCAGACCCTTTGCCAGAATAATAGCACTTTCTCCATCAAAGCGGTTGTAGTCTAGATAGAGACTTTGCAACTGTGTGCACCTTTGTAACCCACATGCAAGACAATCAGCAGATTCAGAATCTATCTTATTGTTTGACATATCCAGAAAATGTAGAGTTTTACAGAATTGTAGAGCACCTGCTAGAACTGTAGTACCATTCGTGTGTATTTGATTACCAGCAAGATTTAATGTCCTTAGGAAACAGGAATTTTGTCTTGGATGCCTTTTTGAGGTGCTAGTTATCCAATCTGCTACTGCTGATGCTCCCTCTGGACCTATACTATTAAACTGTAACTGTACACATTCCAAATAGATACTATTCTTCAAAGCCTCCATCATTGCAGCTGCTCCATTTGAGCCAATAATATTCTTCTCAAGATAAATAGATTTAATTTCACAGAAATGGTTAATGCCTTTAGCCAAACATGTTGCCCCCACAGAGTCCATGTTGTTGTCACTCAAGTTGAGCTTTACCAAATGTCTGCAGGTTTGTAATCCCTCAGACAGTAACTGAAAATCATTTGAGTCTAGTTTGTTGGAACTGAGATTTAAAATCTTCATCTGAGGGCAATGTTTCAACCTTTCACTCAGCAATCTGGCACCACAAAATTCGTGTAGTTCAATGCTACTAAGATTTAAGTCTACCAGTTGACATTGCCTCATGTTTTCAACCAAAAGTCCCAAAATATTAGTATTACTCCCAATTCTCAATTCTACCAATTTTGCATCTAACTTTAAATTTTCACCTGATGCTCTAACTTCATCAACATCAGAATTGATACGAGTATTCTCCAGGTTTAAAGTTTTCAAGTTACAGTACCTATTTAATCCTTGGAGCAGAACTTGAGCTGTATTTGTCGTTTCCCTAGAACTGACATTGTTTAAGCTCAGATGTTGAATTGACTTTGGAAGTTCCCACAGTTGTTCTGTATGTAATGGAAAGTAGTTACCATCTAAATTCAGGCTTTGTAATGCATGGCATTCCTTTAATCCCATTAGTAAAACTTCGATACCATATGATAATATTTCAGTATTGTGAAGATTTAAAGATTGTAAGTTTTGGCAATACTTCAATCCATAGCCTAATGCAGCTGCCCCTTCATCGCCTATTTTATTGCCACTTAGATTCAGTTCCAACAAGCTACTGCTCCACTGGTGACCTTCATCTGCATATGACTTGCCATCTGATCCATTTCTAATCACACGGTTATTCAATAAGGTTGGACATAAAAGTCCAATGTATCCGTCATTGCGAGATATTTCCTCTTCCTTGAATTCATATATTCTCTTGCCTATTCTAAGCCATCTTGCCAATGCAGCAGCACCATAGGTTCCTATTTTATTATTGCTCAAATTCAATATCTCTATCTGGATGTTTCTAAAGTAATATGCCACACACTGTAAGTCATCATCGCATAGATTATTGTAACTGAGGTCAAGTACCTTCAAGCTTTTACTCAATATACGATCTTCAAAAGAATATGTGAAACTATCCTTCTGAACTCTGCCAAACGAGGCACGTGTCTCACTCAAACTGCAGCGACTGAGATTTAAAGTGTGCAGGAATCTGCAGTGTTCTAGACCATTCACTAATTCTTCTAACACTGACTTAGATATTCTTTTACCACTAAAGTTTAATACTAATAAATGTTCAAAACAGGGCATCACTCTTTGTGCCGATGAGGGATGAGACAAATTAACATATTTTGAAACTCGAATTGAACTTTCCTCTTTTATTTCTACTGAATTGCTGAGCTTTTGTATCCTTTCACAAGTTTCATGGGAAATGTGGCTATTGCCTAGTTTTAGTATAAAATTGTCTTGCATTTTATCAGCAGCCTCAGCTAGAGCAAGTGCTCCTTCATCCCCAACATCATTTCCTTCCAAATCTAACTCTAGTAATTTAGAAGAAGGTAACAGAGAATTAGATATAGTGATGGCACCATCACTACCAATCAGGTTACATGACAGAGACAAGTGGGTTAGGTTAGTGCACTTCTCTATAAGTTGAGACAATGCTGTTGTTCCCCTACTAGTGATTTTATTACAATCTAATTGAAGTACTTGCAAGTTTTCATGAACTAGATTCTGTAGAGTGTCTAAGCTTGAATCACATAAGTCACAGTTCACAAGGACTAAGTGAGGAATAGCTAGGAATTTTGGCACCTGCGATAGCTCAAATTTTAAATTATTTAAAATACCGATTGTAGTAATCTCACTAAGTGGCTTGATTTTGCACTTGAAATGGTTCAAAAGAAGAAAAAGACATTTTTGGTGAGTTTCATCACTACGTACATTGTAGCTATACCGTATTTCTTCAAGAGATGACATTTTCAATGACATTTCTTTTAGTAACTGATCTTCCGATTTAAGAAGGTGAGTTTCATTACTACATACAATGTAGCTATACCGTAATTTATCAAGAGATGACATGTTCAATGACATTTTCAATGACATTTCTGTTAGTAACTGATCTTCCGACTTGCGTCCAATCATACTTGTTCTAAGAGGCATACAAATTCCTAGGTACCTCAGATGTGACAGTGTGGGTTGATTATTTAATATTTTTATTTCTTCTTCTCCTATCTCGGTATTTTCCAAGCCAATTTCTGTAAGGAACTGGAATTTACTTAAAAATAGTTGGAAAACATCAAGGTGCCCTTTGCTAAAAGTCTTGGGAAAGAAGCTTAGTGATTCAATGTCATCTATTTTGTCCTGTCTAGTTTTTGTTATGAATATTTGAGCTTCAGCTTCATCTAGATTACACTTGTTAAATACTAATCTGGTGACAGCCTTAGAAGATTCATTACAAATATAAGCTAATGCATTCCAGTCAGGTGGAAAAAATGTGTAATCATTAAATTCTAAAATATTGGCCTCCAATATAGAATCACAAACTATTTGTTGTTGTGCCTCAAAGGCACACTGCATTCTATACAAGTCATTGGAATGCTTGGAGGTCATAATTTGATTTAAGCTCTCACTCTTGTTATCAAATATGCTACATCCACAAAAAAACTTCCATACATTGAGCATCTCCTTATTATTGGCATATTTTACTACTATTTTCTGTTGTTCTTCTATCGGACAAGTGCATATGTGATATGCAGTGAGAAACTCTTGAAAGGTCAAGTGTAAGAAAGAATACAAATCTTTTACACCAAACAGTTTTGCTGTTTTATCTACAGTAACTAAGCCCAAGGAATGGACATCAGAACCGTTTTTAGAAAGAGTGGGGCCCAAAGTAATAGTTTGCTTTGACTGTATTGTCATTTCAAAAGCTAGCTTGCAAACTTTAGTAAATGACTCAAGTATGTCTCCATCCAAATCATTTAGTGAATCATATTCTACTGGACTGCCATCACATTCTAACTTGCGCTTGATAGTTAGAAGTGTGAAATATTCATACATTTTAGTCTCAGTTACTGGAATGTCTTCAATAGGCTGTTGGTAGATGAAGCATATCATGGCAGCATGCACAGGCAAATAGCACATGTGTAGTAGGTTTACATGACTCCTTAAGTAGTCTTTTAATTCACCCGCTTTTTGCATGCTGTGCTCATTTTGAAAGAAATAGGAGTCCACATATTTGAATATAGACTCTCTAGAGAAACCAAGCACTTCTATTCTTTTTGATATTTTAACTGAACGTCTCAAATCAACAGACCCTATAGGACGCGAAGCCACAATAATCATAGAATTGTGGAGGTATTTTCGATACAGAAGTTTATGAATGAGATTATTGGGATCATTTCTTGGCTGATATTCATCCAAACCATCAACAATAAAACAGCACCCTTTGCCATTCTGTTTTTCTATTTTATCTACTAATTCTTTTCTCATGTCAGAACTACTATAAAAAAGTTCCAGAATATAAGATAATGTAAGACCTTGAGAGCTTAACATGCGTAATGAAATTAGGAAAACCAAATTGGCGCCCATTAAAATATCAGGTTTAGAGGCCCAGTCTTTACTCATTTTTCGAGTTAGAGTAGATTTACCACTACCTGGTCGTCCTTCTATCAAGTCAAGCGCTCCTTCCTCATATTTTTGGAATAATAATTTATACTCTCCTGTTTCCTTCTCTTTCAAAATGTCATCCATGTCTCCCCTAACTGAATCATCGTGGATTTTATTGTAAGGTCTGTCCTCCTTTATCAGAGCTAGTTTAATGAAACTAGAGCTTCCTACTGGAGGCCACAAGTCATTGTTTATTTCAGGTATTCTTTCGTAAAATTTCAGAAGATTCTTTTTTTCAAGAGAGAAAATAACTTTTAAAGTTGTTGGTTCCTTTTGTCCAATGCTATAGCTATAATTTCCCTGTATTCCTTGGCATGCCTTTTTTATTAGCAGAAACTTCTGGCATACTCCGCTATATTTCAAATCGTCACAGAGTGGCTCTCCATTTTTAAGCCAGTGGTACTTTTCTGATTCATTACAAGCACTTGTTGCTTCTAAAATTGTAGACTTACCATCAGAAACTTGGTAGTAGTTTGGTTTTAATGTAAAAGAAGATTTTTTCTGATGTGCTGTTTCAGTCAGAGGTATTAAAGTAAGAATTTTTTCTTGAAATTCTTTGACAAACTTTTCAGATACCCGATTTTCACTTACAAATTTATTTTTAAGAGCTTTCTTTAAGGCTCTTAATGTTGGGTGGTGATGATCGTTATACCATTGTAGCAGTATATTGTATAGACTAAGGTTATTACTATAGCTATTACGACATTCTTCTCTGTTAGACTTAGAAAGATATAGAGCTATTCCAATTTCCTCCCATTTATGTGACACCTCTTGTAATATCTCTGCTAACAAATTTACATGCATTTCTAAGACTATATTGGTGTCCTCATCAAAGAAATTTACTGCATTAGGTTTACCAGCCTCACTTCCATTGATTTCCTTCAGCAAATGGTAAGTAACTGCTTTCATTTCTTTAAAGTGGCTTAATGCTTTAATGAGAGTATTAACCTGGCTTGCCTTAGTATTAGTGGTTGTCAATGCAACATGCAACAAATACCTTGCTTTCAAAGCTGGATCCAAATGATCAGGATCCAATGAGAAGAAGTTATTGTGAATGTCTTCTGGAATTAATTGTTGAGAGAACAGAAAGTTACCAACTTCTTCCAAATTATGAATCTTCTCTGCAGCAGATATAAGTGCGTCTTCATATTTTCTCATAACATCCATTTTCTGTTGCTCAGCCATGGTGTTTACAGCAAATTGGGTTTACAATCTCTGAAATAGCTCTCAGAATGTCAGTGACAGGATCTTCGAAAACAGCCCACTTTGAGCACTATTTCATTTTGAGATAATGGGAAAAACACGATATCGGGTTAGTTTTGATAAAAATAATTGCTAGACAGTATCTACGTACCTTCCTTTAGCTTTCCCCAAAGATTCAGCTCTTAAAAGCGTTTCTTTCACACAGAAGCGCGTCGCGGAAAGAACCGCGCCCTTTCGTGACCCGGAAAGTATACGGAAAATTTTCAATGTTTAGAAACGTTCATTTCTCGAGAAAAAACAAACAAACCAATATCGACTTCCCTCGTAATGATCCGGTTTAAACGGCCGTAACTCACCAACGAAATCACGTAGGAAGCAGGTACTTTGTTATGGTAACAAAACAGTGAATTAGTAAGCAGTGTGCAACAAGGCAGTCTGCCATGTGTTAGACTTTGAGTGAGAATTAACACTACTGCCACCAAGTAAGAAAACTATTCACTGGCTTTTCATACACTCAAATAATTAAATGAGTATAATATTGGACAAGACAAAGAGGAAGCGGTGACAAATGATCCCAAACGGAATGTCAATACGTGACCACAAACAAATGTAATTACATTCCCCCAAATTATTGAAGATTAAAGAAATATATTAGATTTTGGGATGCTTCAAAAGTGCTAAACTTGAGCAGCTAATTTATTTGGCGCTGAATAGAGTCAGGCTTCACAAAGTTCAAGGTGCAATTTTTTTAAGTGAGGTACTAACACACTGCCCCCAATGATTCTAGACCTCAGCAGGAATGAGTTGGATTCAAGTGATATTCAATTTCTGTCGAAAGAAATAGCCACATACACGAAAGGGACAAATTTTAATCTTGGTATTAATAGTATTGATTGTTGGAGCAGACTGAATTAAAGTTTAAACACTTTTTTGTAATTTCAGATGGATTAAACTCAAAGACCACAGAATTGATTGAAATGGTGCAGCTGCTTTGATGTTCAATTAGAATTAATTGAGCTTCAAAGAAATTGTATAGGTTCGGATGGTGCACCGCAGATGCAATAGCACGATGTTGTGGTTGTGCCGAGATGGCAGACTGCCACCTGAGTTACTCCTCGCCTCGTAGTGATCTAAGATGGAATCACCACCAGGCATACTTGCTATCAACTACATAACCAGAAGTGAACTGGGCTATTGTGGTATTGTGGCAAGAACATCACAATTATAATATATGACACAACGATCAGTACCACACGAGAAATGCCAAGGATCCTGAAGCAAAGGCAATACCGTACCACATGGGAAACTATGTTGGGCTTGCGCAACACAATGAATCAGAAGCATGTTTGTAACAACAACTTGAGAAAATATTTTGGTTTATTAGTATAGTACTAAACATAGAGCTGGGTGTACTGGTGAGGCTGGTTGGAGGCAGAGCCACCACACACTCACACACACACACACACACACACACACACACAATGTTTTAATTATATGTGTTCAGGACTGTTTTTCTCGGTACTCACAGTCACAGCATGTAACATGGATTCCTTTTTTGGCATTGCACATGAAGCTTCTCGTGAATATCATTAACTATTGTAATAATACACTATCTTCTCTACATGGTGCATAGGTATAGCTAAATGTCAACAGTCCACGCTTGCACTAAAAAAAAAAGCTCACAAATACAATTACACCAATTATATGCAATAAAAACTGCGAAAAGTTCCAAGAATGAACATCGCATACAATTGCATACTTTGTTTCTGATTGATGATAAGTTTGTTTGTTTGTTTGTTTTCAAACAATGTGCCAATGCACATGATATTAAATAATAATAGGATTTTTTTCTCTTTTTAACAGCCAATATTTTTAATTATAACTTAACCCAACATTTCGACTTCTTGCCGAAGTCCTTTTCAAGGGTCAACTGGCTGTTAAAAAGAGAAAATTGTCCTATTATTGTAATTATTTCAGCCGAGAATGACTGAATGATATTAAATGTGCACACACACACACACACACACACACACACACACACACACACTAAAATGCAAATTCACTTGCTGCTGCTAGGCAGTTGTGCATATCTGGCCAGATCCAGGATACCTGTGCATTAAAAAGGTGCCTCGAGCCTTGCAAGCCAAGCTCTTGAAGCCAGGCTTAGAACTCGCTGGAGAACAAGCCATTCTTTACAGCAAGTGGTGTGGGGCACCCGAAATCCCACCTGGATCACTGCTGTTTCTAGAGAAACAGTCTTGAATTTACACAATACCCAATGTCAAGAACCTAATCAAAGCTGGACTGTCACTAAGGTAATTAGCTCATCAGAGAATTCATTATCGGAGGTTTCACGAGTCTTCCATCTAAGAATGCACACACACACACACACACACACTAACACCATGTTTCATTATTTAATCATGAATACAGGTCTCTCACTATATGTATAATGAGCCAAGTGTATGTTAGGCTTAACATTACAACACACATATCATCATTATAATATACACCTCTTCAATCGTGAATATCATTAATAACCATTGTAATATTATTTATAGTATAGCATACAAGCATGCACATATCATTGATCCTCGCCACTTCCCCCCTCAAAATAATCATGTGCTGACTTCACACATGGTTGTAGGTAAGGGATATCACACCTGCAGATCAGCCTACCACTCTCGTGTTTCGAGCCATACTCACAGAATATGGAGATACTGAGTGGGAGTGAAATGACAATTGACAATGATGTGAATATTTACATATGTGTAGTACACACCTTCTATATTGTGATCACAAGCACAGGTTATTCTAATTTTTACTACCTATTATTCTAGTTCTACTAGGCCAATTCCCGTCCGCTGTCGGGGGGGGGGGGGGGGGGGGGATTGGCAACATTAAGTTGTAAATGTTTTATTTTTTTTAACAAGAAACTACTACTAAAAGGTAGCTGCTAAAAGATGGAGGCAAGTCAAGATCTTGTTGGGTCAGGGCGACAAAAACCTGTCAACAAAGAGGTGATGTGGTGGTAACATCTTTGAAGACAGGAAACGAAGAGGTCACAACATACGCGAAGTTTCACAATGCAAATTGTTTTAATTACTCCAGTAAAATCCAGACACACAGCACAACATCTACAAAAGTGAGGGGCGTGACAAATGCATATATCAACAAATAATACACACAATGTTTATAACCACATAAAGTTCTTTTCTCGTGACGAGAGGCGTGTGCAATCAGATTAGTAATCGTTGACGTGTTGTTCGTATCCAGTTCGGAAAGAGAGCCTCTTGTATCGCGAGCAAATAAACACCGCTGTCAACTAAATTAGAATGGCCACAACGGCGCCCAAGATGATCATCCCGATGGCCAGTCCCGCCACGTAGCCCCGAGAGTAAGTCTTCCCCATCGAGGGTGGGGCCACAGGCGAGGGACAGAGATTGGCGCTGGACATGGGAGGCTGAGCAGGCACGCTCGGGCATGCGGATGGTGTGATAGTAACGGTGACGGTTGTAGTCGTAGGAGGAAGCGGCATCTCACTGGAACCAGGGACGCTGTCCGATGAAAGGGGTGTGACACCGGAGCCTGGAAGGGGCGGGTCCGTTGTTGTGCTTGGAGTCGGTGTCGTAAAGTTCCCATCAAATTCACTCACGGTGATTTCTTTGGGCGTGACCATATTCCCGTAACCAATGTCGACCTGAAAGGGAAATTGCCCGTTTACTATGCTGAGAGCAATTTTGTTGTACGCGGCCATTGCTGTGAGTGGAGTTGTCGTAGTGTTAGCTGCAGACGTGATGTTAGACAACTGGAGAGTTGTGAACAACTCCTTGTCTTTAATGGAAGTAATCTAAACAACACAACAACAACAACAATAATAACAATACTAATAATGATGATAATAATAACAGTAATAGTAGTAATCTATTAATACACTTGTGTGTCAGTAACGACTATGGGAGATGTGCCCATGAATAATTCATGAGCCGAGCGGAGGTGGTAAAATATTGTCATAACTGAATGGGAAAACTGAATGGGAAAAGCAAAGGGGAAAAAAAGAAGAAAAGAAATAAGGTACCTATTGGGTTCAAACAATTGACCACCAACTCCACATCCTCACTATTGAGCCACTCAATAAAAGGTCTAAAATCGTTTCTGAGTAAGTTGATACCTAAATCAATGGCTAATTGTCAGCAATTTCCAAATCAGAGCATGACAGACAGACAGACAGACAGACAAGACGACTACTATAACCCTCTCACACCGAGGGTAAAGGTTGCACAATGACATCACATTGGTTTTTACACACCCACTCCTGGTATCAAGGTTTATGTGATGGATCATTGAAAGTGCATGCTTATAGTGGCAGCTAGCTAAATCATTATACTGAGAGACTGAGGAGCAGGTAAGAGAGGTTGGCTAGTTCTAGCTGCCACAGCTCAGATAATTCAGTAGCAACTTTCCAGTTCTCACTATAAGACTGACTGGCCAATTCATCTAAGAACAAGGCTACATAGTCCTGTCTCCTCCACTGGACTATTTGGGGTCTGTCTGATGTGTCCACTGGTGTAATATTTGTAAACTATATGGGCTTCATACTTCATTTTCATTTATGGTAATTGGGGATACTTCATCCACTTTCTAGTGGGTGATAATTAATTAATTAGAAAGTGATAAGAGGTGATAATTAGTTAATTAGAAAGTGATGAGGTGACCTTTGCTACAATCAGGCATAACTGTGAACAAACAAACAATAAACCAGCTGCTTCAAAAGTTCAAAAGTGCACATACACACAACTATCTATAATATAGCCACATACATAATTTCCAACAGCTGGCACTAATTTGGCAGGTTCACAAGTGGGTGTGGTTAGAAATAGCATGATACTCATCATGCAATCCCCCTCTACTACACAAACCCTACCACTGACAAACTCCACCCATCCTCATTAGTCCACGATGCTCTTCCTCAAGTTTGTATTCAAGCTGCTTAAGTCCACCATGTTGTTTGGTCCCTTCGGAATAGACATGATTATAGCAATGTAGTCCTTGAGCTCAAGGCAAAGAGATACGTCAAAAACGTCGAAGCTCGGACGAGTGAAGGACAAACCAAAATAGCGAATAACTGTTGAAATGGTGACATTGTAGGTGTCTGACGAGATCGTCCCATCGATGGACAACTTCCACGGGACTGGGTCCTCGTTAGCACCGTAGATGCTCGCCGTTCCGGAACGAGCTATCGAAAGGCCGAGCGTCGCATTGCGATAGGACAAATCACCGGGAAGATCTATGTCGCCAGTATACGACCAGTTGTCCAAATCTACGCCGTGGGCACTGGAGTTGCCCATGTACGTATACAGCGAGGAATTGACCACGAAGATTATTTGATTGATACTGCCAAACTTGTAAGAGCCATCCGGGTTGACGATAATGCCACCTCCCCCAGCAGGAATTTCTAATGGCTTGACGGTGCAGTTCTTGTATTCTGGATAAATGATATAATTCACTTTGCGACTGGGATCGACAATGGAGATGATAGTTCCGTTATCATTAGGATCGAGTACGTCTGCTGCCATATCACTACAAGCCAGTCCAGCGGAGCCATCATAATACTCCTAAAACAACACCAAAATAATAATATTAATTAAGAAATTAAGAAATTAATTAATTGGTTAATTAGCTAAGTGTAGATTTCTGCTTGCTATGTGTTGACTTGACGCTCATATCCGGTATGCAAAGAAAACCGTTGCTTGTACTTGGAGTATAATTAAGTAGCCTATAATATAGCAAGTAGAGCCGTGGTTGAGCCCAACAAGATCATTCCAAATGCTATCCCAGCCACATAACCCCGCGAGTAGGTCTTCCCTGTACCAGATGGCACAGGAGAGGGACAGAGGACGGTACTGGATGTGTGAAGTTGTGCAGGAACACTTGGACATGAAGATGGCGTGACAGTTACGGTAACGGGCTTCACGGTTGCTGATGGTGTTGGCATAACGGAGCTGCCGTCTATGACTTTCAGTTCCACCTGTCTAGGGTTGACCATGTGGCCTGCTCACACATCTACCTGGAATGGTAGGACTCCTCCCATAGTGTTCTGAAAGATGTTATCATAAGCCGCCCTGGCAGTAACCAAGTTGTTAACGTTAGACGCAATAGCAGTCATGTTGGATATCTGGAACATGGTAAGCAGCTCAGTACCAGTGTCCGACAACACCTGGAGGGAAAAAAAGAAGATGGAAAAAAATGTCAATTTTTAAAAGGCATGCAACATGGAATTAACTTGTGATGTGCTCTTAGGAACTAGCTCAGGGAATCCAACATTGCTACTTTTTAAGAACTTTAAATTTTAGCAACTGTGATTTGAAGAAAATTAATGACTTGTTTATAGGTTCATTAGACTCTGCTCTAATCTGAGAATTCTTGACTTGAGTAGGAATAGGCTCGAATGTGAAGGAGTAGAACGCTTGGCCTATCACTTGAAAGACATTCAACTTGAAATCTTAAATTTAAGTGATACCAGTTGGTAGTCAAGGTGCTGCTGGCCTAGCAAGATGGTTAAGAATAGGCATGAAATTATTCAAATATAAGACTGACAGTGCAGACGCCAAATATGAAGAATTTCTTCAGAAACATTTGAATGACCACATTGAGAGGAACGGATGCAATGGTAAATCATACGCAAGACAAGGACACAAGTGGTATGGCAGTTTGCTAGATTTAGACTTGAGTGGCAATAGTATATGCTGTGAAGGTGCAGCTGCTTTAAGTACTGGATTGAAGTATTGCTATAAGCTAGAGGTTCTGAGTCTACAGAAAAATATAGTTATGCAGGATGGTTGTCAAGTCTTGTTTAAAGGGCTAAAAGGATGCACTTTATTAAAGAACCTAAAGTTGGACAGTAATCAGCTGTCAAATACTGGGTGAATCATTTTGGACGCTGGAGAGGTCAATTCACTTGCAAGAGTTGAGCTTAAACAACAATTGTATTGAGGAACTTACTGTTAATGAGGCTCAAATTTTACTCCAAGTTGGGTAGTTGCACTAACTTAAAATATTCTATACTTAAAAAATAACAAAATTGGCTTAAACGGAGCCAGGGCATTGCAACAAGCCATGAAGTCCTTGACAACATTAGAGGAAGTAAGAGTTGGAAATGTTGGCAGATATTCTGGATATATCATGAAAGGAATTAAAAATAGTCACAAGCTTAAATCATTACATATTCAAGACAATATTATAGACTTGGGTTGTTTCAAGCTATTGGCAAAGAGTGTGAAACATGATCAACTAGTACATTTGAAACTTCGCAACACCGGAATTCATAAAGTTCAGGGAGCTAAACTATTAAGTGAAGGGTTGAAACACTGTCCCAAAATACAGTCGCTAGATCTAAGCAGAAACAATTTAGACTCATGTGACCTTCAGATTTTATCAGTGGGAATAACAGTGTGCCGAGATTTGATGAATCTTGATCTCAGTACAAACAATATTGACTCTTTTGGAATAATACACAGTTAGCTGAAAGCTTGAACTATTTTACCAATCTCAAATCAATCAGTCTTAAAAGCAACAAAATTGGTTCGGATGGAGCAATTGCGCTGATGAAGTCCATAGTGAATTGCATTGAGTTGGAACACTTACAGTTTCAGTGTAACAGTATAGGTCCAGATGGTGCAGTAGCAATTGCTCATTGGGTATCAAGCACATCGAAGAGACGACTGGATCAGAATTCCACCTTGTTAGTATTGAATCTTGCTTTGAATTATATAAAAAGAAAAGGTGCTGTGGAAATAGCCAAAGTGTTAACATTCTGCAAAAATCTCAGTTTTTTTAGCATATCAGGAAATAATATTGACTCTAAAGCTTCTCCTCCTCTTGCAAATGGACTAAAAAATTGTCAACAATTGCACACTCTATTTCTTAACAATAATAATTTTGGTGATGAGGGCGTCACTTTACTTGGGGAAGGTCTAAAACATTGTCAAAAACTGAAAAAACTGTCACTTTCATTCACCGGAATTCAAAAAGAAGGGACTGTGATTGATTGCATAATATATAATCGTAGCCTACGATACATATATATTGAAGAAAGCCTATACTCATGTGAAAGAGCATTTGAATTTGTATTGCCTCAATGCAGTGTTTGTACTGATGATTATGGGCTTGTGTGCATGAAAAATAAACAATAGATAATGTTTGATGACAACTGCAGCATTCTAAAGAACTCAAAATATACTACTGACATTATCTTTGTCGAATATAGGCATAATTCAACACCCTTAGGTATGTATAAACTAAATGTGCTATGGGTAGTTATAATACAATGAATATCTGACTCCAAACTTTTTTAACTACAAACATAATTCATTTCAATGGTTGAACTTAAAATTTAAATATTAAATTATTAAATATCATTCGCTGTGTCATGATTGCTATTTTATCTTTTCTTTTCTTTTACAGAAAGCTGCAGCAGACAAGACTAGATATAACTATTATTGAGATAAAGCAAAAATTGAAAAATGAATGTAAGTTAACATTCCATGAGTGAGTGTTCATACCATTGTATTTGTTTATGTAATAGTATTTTGTTTATATCATTGTATTTGTTTGTTGTTGTGATTTTATAGCTTAAACAGCAGAAGAATACAGAAAAATTCATGAGAGATTCTAAAAAGCAAGTCACACAGAAGCCACACATATCCTGAACAGAATCATCAAAAATATGAAGCCGGGAACACTCGTATCAATTCTGATGTTGATGAAGTTAGAGCATCAGGTGAAAATCTGAAATTAGATGCAAAATTAGTAGAGTTGAGAATTGGGAGTAATACTAAAATTTGTGGCATAGCCCAGGCGATAATTGAAAATAATCATGAACTAAAAACATTACATCTTCAAAAGAATACTGTGGATTTGAAATTCCTGGGACTTTTGGTTGAAAACATGACACTTTTCAACTGGTAGACTTAAATCTTAGTAGAATTGAACTACACAATGTTTGTGGTGCCAGATTGCTGAGTGAAGGTTTGAAACATTACCCTCAGAAGCAAAATTTTGAACTAAGTTTCTAACGAACTAGACTCTGATAATATTCAGTTAATTTCTAAGGGATTACATTTGGTAAAGCTCAACTTGAGTGACAACAACATGGACTCTGTGGGGATCTTATATTGGCTCAAATGGAGCAGCTGCAATGATGAAGGCTTCGAAAAATAGTATCTATTTGGAATGTGTACAGTTACAGTTTAATAGTATAGGTCCAGAGGGAGCATCAGCAGTAGCAGATTGGATTAGTAGCACCTCAAAAAGGCATCCAAGACAAAATTCCTGTTTCCTAATGACATTAAATCTTGCTGATAATCAAATACACACGAATGGTACTACAGTTCTAGCAGGTGCTCTACAATTCTGTAAAAATCTACGTTTTCTGGATATGTCACACAATAAGATTGATTATGAATCTGCTGATGGTCTTGCATGTGTGTTACAAAAATGTACACAGTTACATATTCTCTGTCTAGACTACAACAACTTTGATGGAGAAAGTGCTATTATTCTGGCAGAAGGTTTAAAATATTGCCAATTTCTGGAACATTGTCGCTTTCCAGAAACAGAATTGGAACTACTGATGCAGTACGTATGGCTATGAGACTGAAACATATTCACATCAAAAAATTATACCTGAAAGACTACAACCAACATGAATTAGTCGATGCATTGCCGCATTGCAATATCTACACTGACATAGACTTTACGAATAAGAAATAAGAAGAGAAGACCACAGGCAAGAATTAATGGATCAAATGTCAGATTCTGATTAATGTTGCCAGTTGTTATTGTTTTTTTTGTTGATTTTTTTATTAGTAGCATTATAACGAAAAACTGTTCTACAATAATTTGTGTTTCATCCATTTACTAATTCTATAAAACTAACTCTATTTCTTTTTTGTGCATCATTACAATTTGATATTGTATTTAAAGCACACTAAAAGAAGTGGGGAAAGTCTGGTATAACTACATTTATATTATTTTTAACTGTTTTATTTTGAATGTGGCAGAAAGAAGAATGAGTGAACAATGATAATTCTTTGTTTGCAGTTTTTTAACTACACAGAAACACAATGCCATGCGTAGACACAAAGTTTGCTTTGATTATCATGGAATAATAGCACACAATCCTGTTCCACCATACCTTGCAAAATCACAGCTGTGGGAATAGTAATAGACTTCTGCCTTTTTCTGAAGTGGGGATGATGGAAGGGGTACTTATGATTAGCTTGCCTTCACTCCCAAGTTGTGGTTGCCACCAGGAGACTCTGGTTAACCACAAAGTGTCGTGACCTGGGTTCACTCAATATAGATTTCAAAAGTTTATTTCAATAGACAACATCAAAACACTTTACAATAACTGACAACTCATCTTTTGAATGAATGACTTTACATGATTTTGAACGTTCATTATATAACAAGGTGATTGTCACAGGACACAAAACTAAACCAAAGGAAATACACAGTAAACCACAGATACTACATTCCTCCTTCCTTAAGCAAAAACCAAAAATACTAACAAAACATTGCACACACCAAATACTAATAACATAACTCAAACTGCAACAATACTAATGACAAGTATTCCAATTAATTTCAGGTCCTGTGTTCAAATCCATAACGATCGACCGGTTTTCTCTCTCTCTTGGGATATTCCTTCCTGGTGACTGGTCTTGCATTTTCTGATGAATTCTGTGGTGAGTTTTCATCTGTTGATACGATTGACGATGACTGTTCATTTGTCTCAACCAATGGCTGAGATTGAGGTACTGCTGGAATCACAAGTTCCCTGTCGTCTGGAGGTGTATCCTGAATTGCTTCTGTTGATCTTCGACAAATCTGATCAAAATGACAACGACGATACTGACCATTCGATAATTGAACCTGAGCTGATATAGGTCCCGTCTTCTGATGTATTTCTCCTGGAACCCACTGTTCACCATAACGATAGTTCTTCACAAACACTTGATCACCAACCTCAAATCTCCTTTCCTTGGCATGTAGATCATGCTTCTCAATCTGTTTTCCCTGTTGATACTCCACTCGCTCAGCACTGTGTGGTTTCAGAAGATCCAGGCGTGACCTGGGATGACGACGCAACAACAGTTCACTTGGTGATGAACCCGTGGTGTTCTGAGGTACGAGTCTATAGGCAAATAAAACTTTGGCAATACGGCTTCGTATGGATCCTTCCTTTACTTTCTTGAGGCCACGCTTTACCAGCTGTACTGATCGCTCTGCCAATCCATTCGTAGATGGATGATAAGGAGCAGGTGTAACTTGTGTAATTCCATTTTTCTTCAAAAATGATCTGAACTCGGCACTGGTGAAGCATGACCCGTTATCTGACACAATGGACTCTGGCAATCCAAACTGTGAGAATACACACCCTAGTTCTGATGAAGTGCTTCCGGAAGTGGGAATGGCTTCAATCCACTTAGAGTGTGTGTCAACCACAATAAGTATCATATGTCCTTCAACAGGTCCAGCATAGTCAATGTGAAGCCTGGCCCAGGGTCTGGTAGGCCAAGACCACCATGGATGAAGTGGAGCTACTTGCGGAGTAGATTGATGTTGTTGACACTCTGTACAATCACTAACCATGTCCTCGATATCCTTGGAAATTCCTGGCCACCACACTTACATTCTTGATAGTCCTTTCATTTTGGTTACTCCCGGATGACCTTCATGTAGTTGAGTCAACACATGAGCTCGATAAGACTTTGGTATTACCACCCGTGCTCCCCATAGTAAGCAACCATTTAACACTGACAGTTCCTCCTTCCTCTGATAAAATAGATTCAAACTAGATGATACAGCTGACTTTCCAGGCCAACCATGCTGAACGTACTCGAATACCATTGCTAGTTCTGGATCACACATCGTAGATTCCTTGATCTGGCTTGCTGTAACAGATGAGGAATCCAAATGCTTTACCAATAAAACTAATTCCGGAGGCACGTCATTCTCCTTGACAGTATCACTTAACGGCAACCGGCTCAGCGCATCTGCATTCCCGTGGTCAGAAGTGCATCTGAACTTGATGTTATCAAACATTGAGAAAAACAAAGACCAACGACGAATTCTTGCCGACGCTTGAGCTGAAGTGGATTTCTGTCCACTCAATAAACTCAGTAGAGGCTTGTGATCCGTTATAAGAGTGAAAACGCATCCAAAAAGACACTGATAAAATCGTTTCACACCAAAAACACACGATAAACCTTCTTTCTCAATTCGTGAATAATTGCGCTCAGCTGAGTTTAGAGGTCGTGACGTATATGCTATTGGTCTCTCCGATCCGTCCGGAAAAATGTGTGCTAGAACTGCCCCAAGACCATATGCTGAGGCATCACAAGCTACTACTACCGGTAGCTCTGGGTTGAAATGAGTTAAGATATCAGCTGCTGCTAGTAATTTCTTTGATTTTTCGAAAGCAGTTTCCTGAGCTGATGACCATTTCCAGTCCACCCCTTTAGTCAGTAATTTAAACAGAGGGGCCAAACAGGTCGATAATTGCGGTAAGAACTTCCCATAGTATGAAATTAAGCCCAAAAATGATTTCAGCTGAGTTACGTTCATCGGCCGTGGTGCTTGCTTAACAGCACGAACTTTCTCAGGCAGTGGTCGAATTCCATTTTGATCAATAACATGACCCAAAAATTCAACTCTCGGCGACATAAATTTGCATTTACTGTTCTTAGCTCGAAGTCCAGCTGTAGCTAATCATTTAAAGACCTCTCTAATGCCTGTAAGTGTTCTGTTTCACTTTCACTGGATATCAAAATATCGTCGATATATACTAGCACTCCACGAATACCTCAAAGAAGATCCTCCATCACCTTCTGAAAATTCCCGGGGCGGAGGAAATGCCAAATGGCAGTCGTGTATAGCGAAACAACCCCTTATGAGTATTAATCACCACTAACTCTTTTGCTTTAGCATTTAATTTCAACTGCTGGGCTAAATCTAACTTCGTAAATAATTTCCCTTTGGACAATGTTGCAAATAAATCTTCTATCTTTGGAATGGGGTATCTCATTAGTTTTGATACTGGATTGACAGTCATCCGGAAATCCCCACATATTCTGACTGCTTTCTTATCTTTCTTCAAAACTGCTACTATGGGTGCTGCCCAATCTGCATACTCAACTTTTTCTAAGGTCCCTTCACTCACTAATCGATCAAGTTCCTTTTCAACTATATTTCTCATGGCATAAGGCAATTGCCTGGCCTTGCAAAATCGAGGTGTGGCTTCAGGGTCTGCCTCAATTGCTACATCGGGCCCTTTAAAAGTACCCAACCCAGATTGAAATATTTCAGCATACTTCTCAATAAGCTCATGCAATGCCGGTGCTCGCGTGCAATTTATTCTTGACCAATTTAACTTAATTACTTTCAGCCAATCTCTTCCCAGCAATGTTGGCCCATTTCCCTTAACGATAATTAAAGGTAACTTGACTTCCTGTTGCTCATACCCTACTTTCACATCTAACGAACCCATGACCTTTAGTGGTTCCTTTGAGTAAGTTGGTTTTAAACTCCTCCCCGGCCACAACTTGTTGCATTGCTTATCTGACATAACAGACAAGGAGGCCCCAGTATCTACATCCATGCTAACCTCCATACTATCCAGATGCAATGATACCAGAATTGGAGGCTGATACACACCTTTCACCGAGCCAACTTCTTCCACCAAACCCAGAGGTTCAGCTAGAGCATCCTCATCCGACTCGGAATCCTCGATGATTTGCCTCACAGGTTGCCGCCTCTTGCCTGCACCAGTCGATATCGTCCCTCTCCTTGAGGTTGCTCCCGTCTTAGGTTTTCTGCACACAGCAGCCAAATGACCACGACCCTTGCAGTTGTGACAAACACTTTCTTTTGTGAAAGCAATCCTTTTTTCCATACTGTTGCCGCTTTCCATCCGCGACGTACTGCACCCTTTTCGACTCGCTCTCTCGGTTACTGTCCATCTCTCGTAAGTTCTTTTCAGCTGTCTCAGTGCTCTGAGCGATTTGAATAGCTCAAACCAAAGTCAAGTCTGGTTCGCTGAGCAGTTTCTTTTGGATACTAGGGTCTTTCACACCCCATACCAATCTATCTCGAAGCATCTTGTCGATCGAGTTCCCATAATTGCAAAATTCTGCAAGTTTTCTCAGTTGTGCTACATAATCTGCTACTGACTCTCCTTCCTTCCTTGATCGTGAGTTAAACCAATATCTCTGCATAACCTCAGTAGGTTTAGGGCTGTAGTGCTCCGATAATACGGCGACCAGCTCTTCAAAAGACTTCTCTGATGGTTTCTCGGGAGCTATCAGGCTTCGTAACAAGGTTGTAAGCATCGCGCCTCATCACCGATAAAAACGTAGCCCTTCTTTTGTCTTTCTTGTCTTCACCTGTGACATCTTTAGCCACAAAAAACTGTTCCAGTCGCTCCACATATTGAGTCCATTGCTCCACAGCAGGGTCAAATTGTTCTATATGACCAAGCAAAGCAGTAGCCATTGGGTATCGAATAATCCTCATCGCCAAAATATGTCGTGACCTGGGTTCACTCAATATAGATTTCAAATGTTTATTTCAATCGACAACATCACAACACTTTACAATAACTGACAACTCATCTTTTGAATGAATGACTTTACATGATTTTGAACGTTCATTATATAACAAGGTGATTGTCACAGGACACATAACTAAACCAAAGGAAATACACAGTAAACCACAGATACTTCACAAAGTGCGGTTTAAACCAGAACCAATACAAGACTCAAAAGAAAAATGAAGCGAAACAGAACTTATACACAAAAAGCACACTCATGAGATGTTGCAAGGCCATTCATACAAAGCTGCCAATTAACAATCTCATACACAGTGCTAGTTAACAAACACATTCACTATTATTTCGCAACAACCAACACGCACACACATAAGCATATTATTACACTATCATAATTGGTCTCAAATACTTTGCTTTAATTCTTCATAAATTGTTGCTGTTATTTTTTTTTATCAAAGGCAGTTTTATTGATTCCTTATAGCCAAGTTTATAAATTTGAGTGTGACTGGTTTAGGCATTTTCTTCTTTGCTATTTGAATTTGGACCAAGATCAAATATTTTGTTATGGTAAGCATTTTAGGTAAATGAGTAAATGTTGGGGATCAATGTGACTTAATTGGTCAGTGGAGGGTTTCTTAAACCCACTGTAATGAACCTCTGATTGTGGACACTAACTAGTGATGACCTCTATTTAGCAAATGCTATACTTGTCCCTACTTACTTCCATAGGAAATGTATGGCCTATCACCTCTTAAAGCAAACACCTTTGATTTCATGCCCAACGGACTTTTGTATTAAAACATGAACCTCTTTATTATGAATAAGACCATGCCATTTCTAAGTTTGCATCCCACAAAGAACGGAATCGAATGTCTACAGTTACTAACAATGAAAATAATGCATTTAGCTACAAGTTTTAATTAAGTTCCTGTAATTGCAGTCAAGGTACACTTTAGGTAAATGCAATCTGTTCCTGACAACACCACATTGCAGACACGTTGCATTTTTAAAGACACATTGTCACAATATAAAATAACTACACCAGCTATGTTCTTACAAACATATGGCAGTGTGTAAGTATTTCTATTTAGTTGCAATTAATTGTGTCTCTCAAAAAAAACCATTCAATAGTTCATGGCCACAATATTATCTAAAAAAAGAATGGTTGTGTCTATGTTTATGCATCTAAAACAGTCTTCAATTCACAAACCCAAAAACTCTAGTTGTACTTAAATTTGCCCCTCTCAATCATGTGTGTCTGTAGGTGTACTGAACAAATTAATGCAAATATTTGTTGATTGTATTTATGCGAAATAACAGTTCTATTGATAAATTTAATACATTTTAATACTAGCAAAATAAATTAGTGTTAAAATAAAAGTAACGATATTTGAGAATAACTGCAGTACCAATAGCTATCCTTAAAAGAGTAAGACAGCTGGAGTCACTTAAAATTGTCACAATGAAGCCTACAAATAAAAAAACATTGTAAATCTAAAAGGAATTATCAGATTACAGACTCATTGAAATTTAACACATTGTAGACACATTACACTTTATCACCTTGTAAATTCCTTGTACTTTATCACATTGTAAATTCCTTGTACTCGATCACATTTTATAGCCCGTTACCGGAGCGAACGTGCTTGTCGTACTATAAATCGGATACAGTCTGGTATGCTCGTAAGAAAATGTATTAGCGGGGAAAAGTCTGATATCAGGGGTGTAGCCAGGATTTCAGTAAAGGGGGGGCAAAAAATTATAACACGATACAGGTACTAAGCAAATCTCTGCTAAGTTGTAGTTGACAGGTATGAAATGTAGTATTCGTGTTATTCTTCTAGCTAGGATGACGCCTAGAAAACTCATTAATGACCTCTTCGATATCAATTGGTACATCAGGATGCATGTGCAGTAGAGTCAGGTTTGAAAGCCGTTCATTACTCATGCTAGATCTTAGGGCAGTTTTAATTCGCTTAAGCCCACTAAAGGATCTCTCAGCAGAGCATGAAGTCACTGGGAGTGTGCAGAGAATAGTTGCAAGAACTTTAATGTTAGGGAAAAAGCTAGAGATTCGGGGCAATGTTGATGAGAGAGTTGAAGGAAGTGAAGCTAAACCGTGATTTTCCTCTTCAGATTTCCACTTGCTGTACCAGTTGTGAATCTCACCACAAAGAGAAGAGATGTTTGGAAGATTTAAATCATAATACTCTCCCACTTTCATCAACACATCAGATACAGTTTCAAGATCTTTTTTCACCAATACTGATGGTACCAAGTAAAAACCTTGAAAAGCAGTTCTTTGGTGTAAACTAAACCGCCTGTCAAACTCAGCAAGAAGATGGTCCAATATGGGAACTGTGATATTTTTCTAAAATATTCAGAAGGATCAGATGCAGGTGTGTTGGCTCTGTGATGCTGACGGCTACATATTCTGGGCATTGATGGTATAACTCCCACTTCTCTACACATTTCTGAGATTGTTTCAAACCATCTACTGTGGTAGGAGTCAACATTCTCTCTGACTTGCTCGAGAGATGACATCACAGTTTTGATCTCAGACACAGCTTGAACTATGTCTTTGGCCTCTTCCTGAAGACTTATTGTGAGTCCCCTGAGATATTGTAGACATCCATTTGTAATCACAAGAGCACTGAGGAATTCTGTGGTGATGATTGCCTGCAAGAGAGTACTAGCATCTGTCACAGAGTCTGGAGACCACATTCGAGAACCTTCAGATGAAATACTCTCAAAACAAGCTACTATGGAGGAGTGAAGGTTCTTGATACGATCAAGGGCATTGATGCGTTCAATCCATCGTGTTCTACAGAGATTTTTTAGCTTTACCACTTTTGATTCCGGCTGTGTATTTTGTATAGCCTCTTCCAATTTGTTTTGCCTCTTGGGGTGTGCAAAGAAAAAAACTGACACTCGATTTACAACACCAATCATGTTGCGGACACTCACTTCTTCAAAGGAAGCTACAACTGCCAAGTTTAAACAGTGAGAAGTGCAATGGGTATATAAAGCTAGTGGATATTGAGAGGATATTCTAGCTGCAGCTCCATTTGTCTTTCCAGACATGTTGCTAGCCCCATCATAGGCCTGACCACGCATCTTTAATGGATCCAGGTGATTTCTGACAAAAACAAGCATCTTGTCAGCTAAGGCTTTGCCAGAAGTGCCACTATCACATTCTAGAAATGTAACAAGATCCTCTCTGATAAAAGAAGTGTCAGGCTCAACATATCTTAAGACGATGCAGAGTTGTTCTTTGTTAGAGCAATCAGTTACCTCATCAGCAATCACAGTATAGCATAGACTGCTGTTAACTTTTCTTAAGATTGTATCACAAATCTGGTCACCAAGTATGCTTATCAACTGATTCTGAATATCAGGGGATGTGTATGTAGCATTTCTATAGCTACACTCTGGAGGTGGTCTCTCAATACAGTATCTCCAGCCGAGATACGAAAGTGGAGGAGAGCCCAAAAGTTGCCATGGTTTATACTTGCTGCTTGTGCATCTTCTATGTCTGTGCCACTATCACGGTGACCACGGAGAGCAATGTTCTGGCGGCCACACAAGACAATTGTTTCTATGATAGAGCGTAGCTTCTTTCTCTTGCTCTGAATAGATTGTCTTGCTCCTTCTCTAAGTTGAATCGACACACTCTCTCGTTTACCACTCATTCGATCGATAAAAGCGTCACAAACAACAATAGCATCTTTGTGGTATTCCCTAGCAGCATGGAGGTCACACATTTCATATATCTTTTTGAAGTTGGTAAATGCTGTTTCAACAAATACCCCTTTACCTTTCCGTGTATCTGTGGTTCGAGCAAAGAGTACACAAGGGAGACAAAACCCACCATTCTCCACTTGACTGTATGCCAACCAGCTATACTTACTCAAGTATCGATATAAAAAGCCACGACTATCATCACGTGGAAATTTGTAGTTAATATCAGGAGTGAACCGGTTACAGTAGAAGCTGTACTTGTCACGTTCAGTTAAAGAACTTCTCTTTTTAGCCAAATCAGCTATATCAGCTGGTGATACCTCCGACTCTTGCTCAATACGAGGCTTCTTCGAAAGTGGTAGAAAAGATTTGGGTGATTCATGGATATCACTGCTGGGTGATTCATGGACTGTATCCCTGCATGTATAGTATGTGGAAACTTTTTATTAATTTTTATTGAATACTATTATCTATCTAGCTATCAAGTTATTTACCTTGAGTGAGAATCGTTAAGAGCAGGTCTTGACACTTTCTTAAAAAATCTATGTAATGACTGTGACATCTTACACACTTACAGGCTTCTCAATAGCTCAGCTCTCCTTGGTTAGCAGTGGTTGGAATGACCGCATACTCAATCTGCATTTTCGACCCTTTACCCAACCGCTAGCGGTAAAGTAAAATGGTCAGCATTAAATTAGGAACGATATTGTCGGAACGCTAAGAAGAAGATTATCATTCACCTTTGAGGTAAGAAGTTATTAATACTTATAGCTTACCTGAGAAAATAGGGGGGGCAATTGCCCCCGTTGCCCCCCCCTGGCTACGCTACTG
>WLWD01004318.1_pt1 | contig 29115 bp, 23 predicted proteins | sample 6712731 | NCBI WGS metagenome assembly WLWD01 (sample SAMN12718690, study PRJNA576275) | sponge metagenome | isolation source: marine sponge | host: Mycale hentscheli | place: New Zealand: South Island, Marlborough, Capsize Point | collected 2014-11-01
GGGTCTGTGAAGCTAATGCTCAACTTGTGCAGCCGCAATGCGCAAGCACAATGACGTCAGATATCAATAATTTACGCGCAAATATATAAAGACCTGTTCCGCTTTCCAGGTCTTATTTTTTTCTATGGCTTCTTCTCTACTCCAACAGTTTGTGTTGGCTGTGGGGACCCAGCAAACCCAGGTTGCAGAAAAGTGATAAAGGAAGAAGTGAGAGATTTGTGTCCTCTTGCAAGTGACATCTTCACTGAAAAGAACAAGTGCTCTCATCCAAGCTTTCAGAATCCCAGAGATACTTTGCACTCCATAAATCATGAAGTATTCACCGAATAAGTAATTAATTTAAGTGGGTTATATGAAACATCATAATGTTATATAATAATTCATGGTATTTGAATGAAAGAAGTGAAATTATTGTCACAATTACCACATGCACACTGACTATAACATCAATCACTGCACAAACACAGAGAATTTTCATAAGTTCTAACATAATTATCAAAGTTATTGAATAATTCATCACTTCTGCATGTGACTATTTATCATATAAGCAGACATTAGCATCAATGCAATGCTTCCCTTTAACTCGTCCAGTTTCCTGAACATACTCTTCAATGTCACTTGGTGGTCCATAGTGAATTACTTTGCGAACATCAAGGACAGTCCACTCCCATACCGAAAGCAATTGTGGCCACACCAAACGAAGTGTTGACTTGGTACAAAAAGATGAACAATTGCATATTGGACAGTTTGCTCAGTACCACTCATATACATATCTATGAGATGAAATCCTGGCAAGTCAGGCGAACCAGGTGGAAATGTAAATCCGGTCCCAAGGTACAAAAAAAAATGTTGAGCAGTCATTACGATTCCTACAGTATATTATGACTCTGGGACATTGTGGGCCTTCTTAGCTAGTTCTAAGGTTTTTTCAAAGGATAACAATTGTGTAACTGTATAGGTTATGTTAGTCTTGGTGGGCAGTTTTGCAACTACCGTTTCCTTTTTAATTCCTAAGATTCTGGATACATCATTTCGAAGATTGATCCCTACAAATATTAAATTACATCGTTAATTATTTAACTAATTTTTTCAGACTATAATTGGATAAAATTATTTACAACTAAGAATAGAATAATTAGCAGATACCCTTAGATCAAAGGTATTCTGAAGAAGTTCGTACTTAATAATTTGGAATTTAGTTTAAAGCATTTTTAATCCTTATCATATTTTGTAAGAAACCCTGCAGGGCTTAAAGGTAATTAAAATAATTATAGAATTTTTAAAAAATATCTACGTACTACACTTACCACTTGATTATGAGCCTCATCTACTACAAAACCCCAAGATGCTTAGAGTAAATGTCATTCAAGAGAACCTTTTGCCACCTCCTGCCAAAATAAACAAATTGGTAATGACCCAAATCTACACCATCTCTCACTTTACAATCTTTCTGATCAGCTGTTATATAACAAGCTTTGATTCCTTGTCTTGAGAGGAAATCTACCTGTTTTAATGAAGTAAATAATAATAGTTGTCTACTAGACACAAAGAAAGGGTAGCTACTAACTTGAGTTTTCATGATGGCAGTGAAAGGTGTTACTACTACCACAATGGATGGAGCGCCAGAAGGATTTAGTTTATCATATTATAAAAAAGGCAGACTTTGAAAACAAGCGCTTTTCCCATATCCAGTCGGTACAATCACAAAAACGTCCCCTCAGGTTATTCCACACACAACTTCCCAGTTGCTCAGGCTTTAAAGTCTAAAGACTTCTTGGCAGCATCAATTACATTAGCCATTCGTTTCTATGCCATTGGGCATGACATGTAATACCTGAAATGCTCACTCGTCACAATTGTCTAGATACTGCCATTATAATTATGTGCATTTAATTAATTGTATGACTAGACAATGTCATTCTTTAACGCAGAAGCTCTACCCGTATTAGGCGGAACGTTTTAGGAGGGGTCGTGGTTGAAAACGAAGTTTCAGCAGAAGCTAAACCTGAAATACGGAGATAGTGAGTGAACGGTACAGTGTAGCTACAATTGTAAATGACTTTGGCCTACTATTAGCGAGTGATAGCACGGGTAACCTGTGCTATTAGGGATCAATATCACTCGTAAAGCAATTGAAATAGCACGAGGCGAAGAGCCGGGTGCTATATCAATCGCAGTACTTGTGCTATTAATCCCGAATTACCGGTTTCATACAAATACCACAAGCTGAGAATAAAAAAGTGCTATGAATTACATTGAACTTTATCCGCACGTGTTTAAGGGGCATTCGTAGGGTACCATCCATACACACATATACTAGTGGTGTGCTTGATTGGGGTAAAGTTCAATGTAACTCATAGCATTTTTTAACCTTCACCTTTCAGCGATGGAAGTGGCTCTCAACACTGCAACGATTCTGTTCATCATCACTATTACAACTGTAGCACCTGTACAGAATATCTACACTAGTCACAATGGGATGCTGGAACTTATAACTCTGATAGTGCCTATGTAGGTGAAGCACAAGTACAGAGAAATGAGCAGACTAATGATAGCTATTGTTCTATACTCTTGTCTCTTTAGGAATAATCATTCAGTATGTATGGACTCTGTCTTAATAGTTACCACAACAAGATCAAACTTCGATTCTAAAGTTACATGTCAGGACTATGATAGCAAATATATTGCGCTTCCAATATTTCCTCAGCAAATATTATATTGCTTTAAATATTACCTCAGCGAATACCCTTCCTGAAATGACAAGCACTGATGTAAAACTAATGCACGTGGTCAACCAGACTGAGTTAGTTGCCCCAAGTAAAAATTTTACCACTCATATATTTACTTGTAGAAGCTACAGTAACATTTTATGGGAAATAAATGGAAATAATGTAATAAGTTTTAATGAAAATGACGTAATAGGTGCTTACAATTTTTCATTGTATCACCTAAATTTATCAGAAGTGGAGTGGGAAGCAGTAATTGTACATAAAGAAGCTCCGAATATTTTATCAGTAATGATATGGACTGATTTCGACTCAGTAGGAACCTTTAGAGTTACTTGTCGTTCCAGAATGGATGAAGCTACTATAGCATTTAACCCACATACAACCCACAGTCCTACTCTTACATCTACAGAAGTATACTCAACAAATTCTACAGCAGCTCAGTCATTGAGGCAGAATTGTCCCCTATTGTGAGTTATACACAGAAAAATATGACAATAAACTAAACATTATAATTTCACACATTGTTTACTGTACCTGGTAACATATATTTAACACTTCATCTTCATGTAATAGGAACTACAAGAAAGTATAACCACTTTTTACTTGAACTTTTGGATAATTCCTAACCTAAGATTCTTATACTTTTGTGGTAAAACAACTCTAATGTTGTATAGCAATATTTTATTGATTATTTAATGTAGTTGACTCTTGAAACAGTAAGATAACGTTTCAGACTTGAAGTCCTTCATCAGCTCACAATCATTCCTCAACGTAGTAATGAGCCTATACTCTATTTATAACATTAAATATTATCAGGGGTGGATGCAGCATTATAGAGGGGGTGGGGGGAAAGTTAAGTGGAACCTTGACCACACCCATTTTATCACACCCACTAATTAATTTTTTTTTGGTTTCTTTCTGAATATTTCAATTTGTTACATACACGAAAAAAATTACACTCACTGACAACAATAAGGAATTAGAATTTATTGAAGCAAGTTATATGTAGTCATAATCATAATACCATCCGTCTTGGATGGCGACTGGAGAATTCATCCACCTCTTCCTCTGAAGTAATTTCAATGTCACGGTGGTAATATAGCATTGCCAATCCATTAAGACGGTCTTGTCCCATACTCCTCAGTGAAGTCTTGATCAATTTGAGCATGCTGATGGAACGTTCACATTCACAGCTTGTAACTGGCAATGTGCCCATTATACATAAAAGAGTGTGAATATTGGGAAAGAAATCACAATCTGCATGTACTAGGCTTTTCTCTGGAGTACAAAGGCTTACAGCTAATTCAGAGTCAGCTTTCCATTTGTGCTGCCAGGTCGAGCTCTGAATTGGATCTTTAGACTGAACTCTCTTTGACATTTTCACATTACAAACTGGCAATCTTGCTATCATAAGGCAATGTTAGTAGAATGCCAGCACAAGCATGGGTAAGTGGTCATGGTGTAAACGAAGTACACTAACCACAGAAAGAAGTATTAAATGCTGGCTGTATTACATGTTTGTGCCTTGTGCATGTGTATCACATGTAGGTGTGTGTGGTGTGTGTGTAAGGGAGAGGGGGGCCAGGGCCCCCTGGGCCCCCCCTTCCCCTGGATCCGCCCCTGATTATTAATACTTAAATATGAGGTGCTGTCATTTTCTACTACACACTACCACTGTAGAAATGTACTCATGTACAAGTCTCTTTCTTACTATTTGAAATGTCTATTCCAGTATTATTATTACTATTGTTATTGTTGGTTTGCAGAGTTTCCTTGTGCCTTTTTTCTGTTGGCATAACTTGGTTTTACTTCTAATAATTTGTAAGTTATTAATGTGTGTACATTGTTTAATTTACGACAATAATGTATTTAAAACTAATAAATAGCAAGTAACACTATAATAATACAAAAAACAACAACAACAAATTAAACATAGCAAGCAAAAGTTTTGGTAGAGCTAATGCCTTGGTTAATATATACATTATAAATTGTGTGACATAAAACTCATTGTTTATGTGAAAAAGTTCTATAACCATGTAATCTCATTCATTCCATCTACTATGTATAGTTCTGCCAAAAGTACTATATTTTGTGTTTCTTTGTAGTATTATAATGATTACAAACATATTATATGATCACTTTTTGCACATTCAAACTTATATCACCTGCAAACTAGTACAAAGACTTTGGTTAGCCACAAGCAACAATAGAGCTCCTATGCTGTTAGATGCTGAACTAATAATAATAGTGAGCTTAATTATGTGGCCATACTGCCAATAAGGTTTTCTCTCCCTCTCTCCTTCTTCCCTCCCTTCCCACACACACACAGACACACATGTTGATCCTTAGCTGTCAACACCATCTAATCCTTGATATAATCAAGTCTGTTGGTTTTTGTATTTTTCAAAATGAAAGTCTGGTATATAATGTCATTTGAAATAATTAAAAGAAATTTATATTCTACTTCAATTTGATTTATAGCAATGCACTTCACTAATTAATCATGAACTAGGCATAATAATAGAGACCATCAGAGCCATCAATTCTGCTCGAGATAAAAGGCAAAACAATATTGCTAAGATGTGACCGCATTGACACTGTTAAAGTGATTCTGTTAGTGTGTGCGCGCATTAGTGCACAAGTTGCAGGGGCATAGGCAGAATTTTCAAGATGAAGGTATGATCATGATCTTTACAGACAAATGTTTAGAAGTTGGTTAAAAATAACTTCATTCTCAAAATTTCAGCAAGGAAAAAACAAGTTCTCAATTGTTTATCGTAGCAATTTTTCTACCATATTAAATTCTATATTTAGCTTAATAAAATAGCACATAGCTACTATCTGCTTAAAAAATGTGGCAATTTTTTGAAATTTTTTTCCAGTTCTAGTTATGTCAAGGCATTTATGATTCAAGGATTTGCTGATCTTGACCAAAATCCAAAAGAGAATGGTGAACTAGCTGATTTTAGTCTTTTTTTTTCTGTTCAGGAGAGGAAGATACAGCTATTCCCATGATACAAAAAGAAATGACAAAAAAAACATCAAATTCTTATTAGCCATGTCAAATATTCTATTTTGTGTTACATTCCCAATACAAAATAGACGGGAAGACATTAGGTAGTTCAACATTATTATTTCAAGCATACTTCTCACAATGAAAAAAGTTGACGCATTGAAGAGCAAACTTCTTTAATTGACATTTTTGGCAACATTAAGCAACCAATATTACTCTATAATTGAGGAACTGTTCCACTTCTGATAGTTGCTCAACAATCATAGCACATATTTTGCTACTAGAAAAGTTGATGAAGCCACATATAGATGACTTCGTACGCTCCTACACATATATTAAATATCTTAAATATTTGAACCAGTGGCTGCTCTTTTGTATAAACAACATACATACACACAAAAAAAAAATATAAAAAATATAAAAAGAATGAATGTTTTGGATTGGCTTTGTTTTTTCTCCAAAGAGATAATTTATTTTTAAAGGGAGGTTCTGCAGAACCCCTCTCCCCACGCCCTTGAGTTGAGGGACCAAGTGACCTGAGGGTGCCAGTTCACTGAGGATTGAAGTGAGAGTACACATCTGTTGTCTGTAATTATGATGAAGGAATAAGATAACATTTAAAACATACATTAAATTCTCTAGGTCTGTCAGGTTTCTGACATTTGAGTATTGTCCTATTACCACCTCACCTGACTGAGGATAGCTTTTTCCGATTATTCTGATTACGGTGGTGCAAATGGGTGGAATGAGCCTTATAAATATGTGACTGGAAGGGAACATCCTATGTCTCTTATAAATTCTTATATAAGAAATATTGCAAGATGCTACAAACATCACATTAATCTTACAATTAATGATCTTGCAAGATAAGCAAGATAATTGCAAAAGGTTAAAAACAACAACAACATAACATAGCTAGCTAATAACTTAGACGTTCTTACAAAGTAAATTCTCAAGATTATGTAAGATTATCGTAAGACTTTTGAAAATGTTTTAAAATTATTTCCATTCTCACTTATATTATCTTATCAAAACTAGGACAATTCCTGCAAAAATGTAGTCTTCCATTATTATTTTTTTTGGCTTTCAGTTTTAGAAGTTTCAGGCATTTGTCTTCTGCTTAAAAGCTAATTCACTGATGGGTCATTGGTCTTTGGCTAGCAGTTTCAGAGTTTTGTACCACATTTAGAATAATTAGCTATAGTTCACTATAATCTATAATATCTCTAGTTCATGCATAAAAAAAATCAAGCAATATACATTGCTTTGCTTTTGTACAACAATTATACAACAGCCCTAACCTCAGAACCACTAGTAACTGGGTGAAGTATGCATATACAGCAAGTGAGGCGAGCTGATTTTTGTTAACTTGGGCAGGTCTGTTGTTTCACTACCAAACATACACTCCTGCAAGTTCACACGTATCCTAACTCACCCACGCACGCACACACACTCACACATGCACACACACACACACAAAAAAAAAATGCAAATGCAAAAATGCAAATTCTCTTGCTGCCGCTAGGCGGTCACACGCACCTGGCAGAGCCAGGATGCCTGTGCACTAAGCAGGCACTGTGAGCCATGCAAGCAAAGCTCCTGGAGCCGGGCTAGGAACTCGCAGGAGAACAGGCCTTTCCTCACAGCACACACACACACACACTGAATATGCCACATGAAACTAGACGTGAAATGAGTTATCAATGAGAGCAACTAGAAGTGTTTCCATAATCAACATACAAGTGAACTATACAAAATGGGTAGTGTCATTGTTCCTTTAAACTTGATTGCAGGTTGAACATCCAGTAGTGATTATGAAGTAATTCAAGGGACAACCAAGGCCTACAGTGGTCTCCAAGTGGATGTGTTTTCACACACATGTATGTGTAATATATACAATTCTTAGTATAACAAAATAGTTTCATATATAAAAATACCGAATTACATGTGCTTTATTAATTATCTAAAACTAGCGATCCTGACAATGACCAATAGCACATATGCACACTTACTCAAACCATGCATATCATATACACATACACTATACATAACATGTAACTCGACACATGCACACACGACATATATACATACAATACTCCACACGCCTACTAGTTAGGTGAGATGTGTCAAAACTACTTCATATAAAAAAAAGACAACAGCAATACCACCAGACATCTGCTTATCATTTAGTACATGTAATTGAAATATAGAACTAGAATAAGCAAATTATAATAACTCAACAAAAACAACAATTGAGAAGGTTTTACGGTACACAAAACTTATGCATGAAATAAAAAATAACAAACGTATACTATATTTATTGTCTATTTAATAACCTAGTTGTATACATGCACTTACTAGCACACATGTTATTTCTCCTTTATCTTAAATCTTATATCCAGTATATAAATACACAAGAAAAAAATGGTTGTTTCGCTCTTTTTGGAGCTCGTCAGTATAGAGTAATCCAGCCTTACTGGCAAATATCTATAGACAACCATATGTCAGTCCATCTCTGACTCTTTGGCAGATGATATCCTGTGAACCCAGAGAGGCGTGTCTGTGGACATAATCTCTGTGCAAGGAACATTCCTTGTCTCATTAGAAGCCACTAAGGAGGACCTACTCAATTAATTGCCTCTTCAGCACTTTATTGTTATTATTGTTTGTTTATTTCCTTACTAAAATATATTATTGTGGTTCATTGAAATGTAATACATTGTAATAGTAATAAAAATAATAATAACAGTAATAATAATAATAATAATTGCTACTGGTACACAGGGTTGTGGCAATTACAGGAGTAAAGTAATCAATTACAATTACAATTACTTAAAAATTTTGCTTCTCAATTACAATTTCAATTACCAATTACACCTGTAAGAACTAATTACAACAAATCTGTTAGCAATTACATACAATTACATCACATCCGCCTCCTCAGGATAAGTGGTCATGTAATAGGGCCCACAAAGTTTGTAATTTGTTTTAATTCATCAATTCTTCTTAAAAGAGAAAAGTTTATTTCTATCTACATTAAAAATTATAAAAACTGAGAATTTATTTTCTTGCTAGCAGCCATGTGCTTTAGAACTGACCCTTTACCAAAGTGGTCTTTGACCCCAACTACTTGCCAATTACAGGTATGCAATTACAATTACAATTACAATTACTGCAGATGGTGTAATGATTACAGCTAATTACAATTACCAATTGCAATTACCACAACACTGCTGGTACAACTGGGACTGATAAAATACCATTTTATTTATTATTTTTCTAATTAATCTGATGTACTCTCTGGCAATCTTCACATGCAGCTCCCAACAATCCTGAACTGGTAGCTTCACATTATCATCTCCTTCATCCCCATAGCACACACACATGAATCATGTATCAAACTAGCGATGAGCTCAATAGTGCGGCTACAATAAGTGAGGTAGAACAAAGTAAAAAGGAATAATAATAATAATAGCTAGTAATAATAACATTAGTAATAATCTTTATAATAACACGTTTGTGTGTCAGAAACTACAACGACTACTACGATGGTGACCGATCGGTGTGTGTATTCAAGAACAATTCACAAGCTATCAGAGTAGGTAAAGTGTCGTCATTACCTCAATGGGGGAAATCATTTGACAAGGAAAGAAAATTTCCATCTCAGGCTCGAATCTGAGACTATCAACTGTGGAGCGTGCACACACAAACCAACTATTGGGACCTCACAGCTTAGAATAGTTAGAAGTGCCTGATTAATTTATTGTGTCCTATAAAAGCTGCACATGGTCACTGAGCTGAGTAAGAGAGGCAGAGAAGTAGGAGAATACAAATGTAAATATAAACACAAGCAGGTGAGAAAAGCTGACTGATGCAAATTTTAAGTTAAAGTAAATACACTGAAAGGACAAAAATACTAAAAAAACCCCCAGGAAATGTAGACAGAGGAAGAGAAGGGAATCCATTAGTTGAAGAGAGGAATAAGAAAAACAGGGCCAGGATGGCTGAGGAAAATAAAGAGAGCACAGAGGGAAACTATGGATAAAACTACCTCACGTTACTACTCCAAATTTGCACAAGTTAATACGTGAGGTGCCACTGTGTGGTGGAATACTTGCTAGTAATAATAATAACAACAAGAATAATAACAACAACAACAATAATAATAATAATGATAATAATAATAATAACAATAATAATAATAATAATAATAATAATAAACCCTTTCGTTCCGGATCCCGCTTAGAAGCGGGAGACTACCGGTCGGCTTCTCCGAATTAAAAAAAATAGCTACTTTATAGCTAGAACCTTCAGATTGCATACACAGGTGCCAATGCATTGGAGAAGCATCTAAAATAGCTTTCAGCCAGGACTGCTTCGACAGTACCTCATAGCAGTTGCGTTTATTTCGTCCTCGGCAAAAACAAAACAAAATATCGGTTCTCCGTCAAATTTTAAAAAAAGTTACCTTCTTCACACCAGCTTCATTAATTTATGGATCCAGTCATCTCCAGAGCTTTGTAGAAGCAGCGAAAAATTGCTTGAGCCCAGTAGCCTTCCATAACACATTGAAACAACCGCTTCTGTACCGACCAAGACTTGCGGTTTGACTTATTGTCTTCTCCTATTTTTATAAAATAGCCAGTTCAACTGGGCGCCTCCCCCCCATGAAATATTCTTAAAATTTCGTAACCAATAAGCAAAGTTAAAATGTAAATAATTCAGGTGAAGGCAAATGCTTTAATCATTAAGTTTATTGCTGCTCTAATTATTGTCTTGGTAGTTAAAGCCCATCTCCTTTCTCATCTAAGTTATGAAAGTTGTGACCCCCCTCAATATAGCACAAACTCAACCTCACCCCTCTTAAATTGATTCCCCTTCACCTACATATGTGTTATGTCTAGGCTTTTTTTTTTTTTGTTGGAGTTTTTATGTGTTTTATCACAGCTTCATGAGCTTCATGAATATGATTAACTTGATGTGGCATTTTGATAAGAATATGTGTATTCATGAATCTAATTACCAATCACAAGACAGTTTGGCTTTTCTACAATACTGATGACAGTATGTAGTATCATTATTTCACACCACCGGCATGTAGGGATTCAAATTATTTAATGATTCTGCACAGCACAAGGAAAGAGAACATCGTAATAGTATATATGCAAAATATTAATAATAATGCTGATATTGTTGTGTATTCTCTTATATTAATCATTCATCGCCCACTTAACTACAATTACAATATGCTATAATTGATCACAATATTATTGAGATTAGTCAATACATTTAAGCCACACCCACTTTAATGGGCATGTTCCTCCCCTATAGCCACACCCACTTCCTGGCTTGACCAACTAAAAGTTGCTTCCTATGGCTCTGTGTACCTGGTAACTATTCAAACTAAATTGCTATTTGTTGCAGGCCAACTAAATAGGATTTGAAGGAAACCCTGATCCTAATTAAGCCAAGTCACTGCAAAAACGACCATTGGAGCGAGAAATGTCATCAATATAAAGATAATAAGTTTCAAAATTCCCCCATTTGATAAGAGTGTCTGGACTAAACCAATCAACTAGCCAACCCACAGATTCCTCCTGGCCTGCACTTCACAATAAAGTGACTATACAACTTTCCATCAGTGGGGGCTCAGCAGGCTCCCCCCAACTTGGATAGGTAGGGGACAGATACCCCAAACTTTAGGATAGCGAAAGTTATTGCATTTTTTTTATTACAAGAACCTAGTAACTTGTTGGTAATTAATATTTATTAGCTTAGTAGCATCTAATTAGTTCGCAAACGTTTCAGCTCATGAGCCTTCATCAGTTGTGAGGTATGGCCATTTAAAACTAATAATAATTAAAATTAATTAAACAAGATAATGCATAGCCAACAGTTCATCATGTGCTACTTTTTTGCTAATTAATTACCTAGAAGTTATTAAAAGTAGCAATGAAAATCTAGGACATTAAGAACCTAATAGTGTACACACAAACACCAATAACAATACCCATCAATAGTCTCCTATTGTGTGGTCACTGTTAGTCTACATACATGAATACAACCAAATGGCAGTACTGAACCTAAGGGAGTAGTCAGTAGTTAGGTGTGTGAGTAAGTACTCATCACTCATTGCCAGGTACACTGTATATGGTAATATCAACCATTAGCTAAAATAACCAAACTCTGCATCCACAGCTGATACCATACAACACAGCAGGAACACTGTCAATTCTATACACAGTTTATCCCAAAACTCAATTTCAGCTGAACTAATTAAAGACTAAGACAGGATTGAAGTCTGTTTGAGACACTGGCTAAGAAAATAAATGTACGTGTAGCCTGTCTCTTCTTAACAAGGATGGAGTGCCACATCATATATGAATCTGAGTGTGTGCCACGTCCCTACTCTGATCTGGTCCTGACAGGCCTCCCCACTTCTGAACTGCTTCTGTGCACGCTATACACCACCCACTCCCTTCCTACGCTACTGTATACACATAATAGTCAGTCATCTGAACTTTAACACCAAGTAACCAAATACAACCTAATAATGGCACATGCAGACACGAAAATTTGCTTGTCATGAACACATCCTTTAATTAGTGATATATGTTGTTCAGTGATCAGAACTCCTCTCGCCCAATGTGTGTTTGGATAACTGGCTTTCTTACTGTCTCAACATGCATGATGATGTAATGCTACACGCACATGCTCACTGCAACGCAACACTTCAAACACTGCATTATTATTTGAAGGCAGATGTCAGGTATCTAAAACATCAAACCTCACTTCCACATTTTAAAGCCACCCACTCATACAGCTGATCATAATATATTCATAGGATGAGGCAGAAACCACATTAAGTGAGGAAACCACATGTATGTATATTGGTTATGGATTGTGCAATTCAGCAGAAGTCTGCTCTATTGAATTTGATCAGATTGCTTTTCTCGAGAAACAATATGTAAAGGGTATGCCAGACTGCATGACCGGAACACCTCAGAGTAGAAATATGGCAATTAGGTCAAATCAGCTAATTCCCATGGTACTTAATAACCACATAATCAGAATATGAACAGGACAGGCAGCCGCAAGCCATAACAACAGTGTGCACTAATAGTTGAACACAAAAACATTGTAAGTATGCATGAACTGAATTCTAAGATGAACATACGCACATACATACATACATATATATATTAGTTTCCTAGGGGCATATAATGCAACATGTTCCCACTAGCAAACAGGTTATTGTAGTGGTGTAGAAAAATGATTCAGTATTGGTGGGCTCCAAGGGCATGTGTTTTGTGATTTGCTGTTCATGTGAGAATTTAAGTTGTGGAAAAAACTCCAGCCCCCACAGCCCCCCACCCAACTGTATTGCTACCTAACTTTTATATATATCTTACATTTCTGCACTTCCAATGACACCAAAAACAAATGGTTGTTTCGCTCTTTTTGGAGCTCGTCAGTATAGAGTAATTCAGCCTTACTGGCAAATATCTATAGACAACCATATGTCAGTACATCTCTGACTCTTTGGCAGATGATATCCTGTGAACCCAGAGAGGCGTGTCTGTGGACATAAAACCTATGCAAGTATAACATTCCTTCTGGTTTGGTTAGTTGTGTCTGGAAGGCTAGCAGGTTTGCAAATTAAATCAGCAGATACAAATTTAACACTTCATGGAAAAAATAACTTCAAAACACTTATAGGAGAGAATAAACTTAATGGGCCATCCCACCCCCCATTCACACACACAACCACACACACACACACAACCACACATACATACACACACTGTCCCTCTTCCCTGTAAAATCAATCTATATCAGAATAGACTAACAAAGACCTCCAAGATAATTATCATTATATTATAACAAAGTTGGCCTAGGATATTCTGTCACTATTCTATCTTTTTAATTAATTTATGTCCTTTGACAATGAAGGCTTGGGTGTTATAAGTAGTTCCATAACTCCCAAATGGAAGCTTCAAACTCCCTCCATCCTCAACCCTCTAAATTCATCACACACATGCACACACACACACACACACACACACAATTTTATCAGACTAGTCCTATCCAGCAATGCTGAGTAAGCTAACTAAACATTATTTTATCATAAAAACACCCAGCAATTAATTGTCATCAGCTAGCTGGCACTACACAGCTGTTGGGTGGGACATTTATTAGTTTTTACCACAACACATACATCTCAGAATTCTGACAGTGATCCTGAATAGATGTATAATGTGCATATCACAAGTTTAGTAATTTAATAATGCAGAGAGTCACTCCAGATCAAGATTGAAAAAAATTAATAAATTAAAAAAAAAAAGAAAAAAAAAAAAGAAAAAAGAAAAGAGTGTTTTTATCTGTGTGGTGGTGGTAAAAGCAAACCTTTTGAGCTACATATTATAATCACCAAGGCTTTCCTAACAGCCTTGCATCGCTTCCAACGAAAATTATATTCACACATATGTAGAGTGAACATTGAACCATTTGTGTTGGTGCCCATTGAAAGTTTCTTAGTCAACATACATATATTGACATGTATTATGGGACAGGATGTTTATAGCTTTGGATAACAAACCCACTTCAAAACTAAATAAACTGAGTCAGCACTACACCAGAGAAAGTTTCTTCCCCCCCCCCCCCCAACCCTAAGAAGTTATGTCATTTTGTACTTTGACCATCGCGTTTTTGTGTAGTCTGAATTTAAATTTATATTATAATTATAAATGATAACTAAGAGCAAAATTCTTTTATTTACAAAAAAAATGTAACTCAAAGCACAATTCTTCTTTTTTTTTTTTTGAAAATCAGCTAGGATGAGCTGTATCAGAAGATGATACTTCTCTCAAGAAGCAAGAAGAAAGTAAAGCATCAACTATTGTTGTCCAGTATTAGCTAGCTGCTTGTATAGCTTAATTTTATAGGTACCAGTCAAAACTACAAAATGTAGAATACTGAGAAAATCCTATTCCAGTAAAGTACAATCAGCTAATTAGTTCTGGAAAAAAAATGCATTACTAGCATGTATCCTGCCACACAGTGGCACTTGGTGATGTACTTTCAAATAATGAAAGCAGTAGCATAAGATTTATCATCCTCTACTACTTGATTTACTTACCTCAGTTTCCTCTTTTGCTCCATTTCATTCTGAGGATTCTCAGCTTTACGTATTTTCTCTATTCATCTCTTTTTTCTTGAGAGTCACGGATTCCCTTGTGTTTATCTCCTGACTCACAAGTTCTCTGTCCTTTTGATTGTGGACTTAGGCTCTGTAATGACACCAGTCACAGCTGATTAATTATTGAATACACATTGCCATCATTGCTACTGACATTCAACAGCTTATTGTTATAAGATGACCAGCACTAATTGCCATCACGTCCACAACCAATGCTTCAGGAGGACTGCAAGAACTTGAAACAACACGTAAGTTTTATTTACATATATATATTGGTGATCAGTATTTCTCTGTCTTAATATATTGAGACTGACAAATACTGATCATTTGGTATTTGTTTACAATTACCTAGCTATATAATAAACATACACACATACATACACCCACATAATTACATGTTCTCAGTTCTCATAACCCAATTACAGACTATGTAGTTCATATAATAAATTATTCACTTAATTTACACAAACTCTTCAGTTACAAGAAAGGACAGACTAAACAGCCTGCATAGTTTCCATTCACGTGTCAATCACACATGCCCTTTTATGGCAAACCCACAAAGCCAAGCCATACTTCATATATGAAAAACTGTTACCAACTCACATACTTGTGCATGGACCACCAACTACACATACTCACACACATACGTACATACAAATCACATGGGGATGTGTGTGTAACTGGACAAAACTGGCTCTCTCAAACACACACACACATACATACACACAGTTTATGCTACATGTACCTTCCAGCTTATCAATTAGACCTTTTTTTTTTTCCTGGTAAGTTCTTTCTTAATTAAAAAAAATCAAATAATCACAATAACAGCAAATTTTCTCGTTCTATCAGCCAATCGTGGCTGTTATAAGAGGACTACAGCAAGAAGTCGAAACATCAGATTAAGTTGTTTATTATCTGTGAGCCAGGAAAGAGCTTGGATATAAACGTGAAGGGGCTCCACTTGTTGAAATCTAGTCAAGACTTTGAAGGTATACTAAGACTCTCATAGTTGGAAAAAAGCCATCTGTTGCAGTTCTGGCAAACGAGTGTGTTCTGTAAATATTTCCATGACATCAAATCACGTGGTGGATAAAACTTTCAAAACTGTTTATGCATAATTAGCGTTCACCAGGCTTCTTCTAATATCAATTTATATATAAAAAATTTATCTCTGCAAAGCTTATGAGTAGTAACATGTATATATGAGATTGTCTATCACCGACCCTAAGATAATTGCAACAAGAGATAAGAGCAGACCTAGTGAACCATGTATATGCAAGATTAATTAAGTCAACAATACCTTCCTATGTGTAATGTTTTTACAGTAACATACCACAATATAGTCCCCCAGGGGTAAAAACACAATAAACAATATTTGATGAAATAGGGATCTGGAGTGTTGTTCACACAATCGTGTGAAGTTCAGCCAGACCAAGCTTGATCGGCTAGAGAAAAAAGTAAAAAGTTAAGCAATGAAGGGATTGAGTTGTTACATATGCAGACATGTTCTAGCCAGGAGATAATAGTCTTTAGCTCCAGGTGATATGATTGCCCTTGAGGCAAAATACCATAGCAGATGTCTTGTAGCACTTTACAACAGAGCTAGGGGTACAAGGGTCACACATGTAAGTGACAACTGTGCTGATCTTGTGGCAAAGCATTTGCCGAATTAGTAGCATATATGGAGGATTTCAAAATGGAAGAGAATGTTGCCCCAGTCTTTAATTTATCTGATCTAGCACAGCTATAGAACAACTTGGAGTTACAACTACAGGTCGTGTCCATACACCTAGGCTAAAAGAAGGGATACCATCATTTTTTCAGATCTTGGTCCTATATTATCAAGAAAGAAACATCACGCTTTCATTTAGTAATGATGTTGGTAATGCTCTCAATAAAACCCATTATCATTATAATGATAACGATGCTATGAGCTTGATACGACTCATTACAAAATTCGGTCCCACGGTTTCTAAATTGGAAAGTCCCAATATTGAACACCAAAGTCACTTTGTCATTGCTGCTACTACAATGGCATCTCACACCATTGCTCAGCTCCCGATGTTTAATAGTGTCAAGCACACACACAAGCTGTGGGTTCCGCTACAGTCATTATCAGTCTAAACATGAAACACCTACTCCAGTCTATGTGGCACTGAAATTCATGCTGCTACACACACTAGGCTTAATCGATGCACTATTTAAGTGTATTTCTTATGATTGCCTTTTAAATGTAACCTCTGGTACATATAATGTTAATCCTGCGGCTCCATCCTACTCCAATGTCACCTCGCCCTCCAACACGGCCCGTCCATGCTGGCAGCTCGGTGCCACACTGACTCTACCCTTATTAGCTAATTTCTTCCTCTCTAACCCTCCCCCTAATTCCTTATTTATTCCCTACATGTCTATCTATTTCTTATTCAATTCCTCCCTATCTAATTCCGCAGCTATCTTGCTGAGTGGTTTGGCCAAGGTGGTCGCCGGAAGCCCCACCCCCGGGCCAACCTGTGCTGGCTCGGGGCAATTATATGGGGCGGGGCAGATGCCCCATTTAATCCCGTCAACACACGGTATCACGGCGAGTAGCACAAGGCTACACGCCGGAGAGTGAAAAAAAATAATAATAATAAGAAAAATAAAAATGCACCTAAAATATAATTAACCCCTCCCCAATAGTTCATGGTAAGGTGTGGGTGGGTGGGATTTAGCAAACTCTACAATTTACACCACTTGTGTTGCTTGCTCCAGGTAGGGTAGACTGACCACGAGGCAGGTCAACCTGCTTTTTCTCCCGCTCAACCTCACGTGACGCCTTGTAGCGCCCCCCTTTCCCCTTTCCCACCTACCCAGGTGTCCCCATATCTAAGTCGTAGGAGTTCCCACCTGGCATTAACCCCACCTAACTTGCAGTTAAATGGCCATTATTGTGAGCAGATGATGTTTTGTGTCAACATCATGGGGTTCATACATCTGCTGCAGTTGGCAACTTGGACTATAATCTAACTGGCTTTGTCGACAAACCTTCCATTATCATCTGAGTCTTGTCATCAACTCAGACACTGTAGTTGTAAGAAAGGAGGCAGGGGAAACTGTATGTAAGTGCCTGAAGGCAGGACTGAAGTGTGCTCTCCTTTGTGCATGCTCAGGCATAGCTGTTAGCCACTAATTTGACTATCTTCGATACACTATAACTTTGAAACTGATTAACATATGAATATTGCACTAATACTATATCTTCTTTCTCACACTCAAAGCTTTCATTTTATACCACTGAGTATGTTAGTTGATAATTTATCTTATTTGGTGGCATTATTGGGTATTTATAATTATTAAGACTAAATGTCACCAAAAGTCAACTCGAAGGTGGTTCTACCCCTAACAAGTAAATTTGTCATAAAGCAGTGTACAAAGTTTCATACTGTTATCATAAAATGCACATTCCAATTGATTATTTTTAGCTTAACCCTTTTGACACTGCAACCGCATATACAGGCGAGAACAAATAAAAAAAAATCTATTTTAGATTATGCTGTCATTTCTATACGTAAGTAGGCATTGTTCCTTTAAAAAGATGCATTAAGTGTTAAAGAAAGTCGGCATGGAAAGGGTTAAGCACTATATTACAGTGGATGTGCTGGATGGAAATAAGTCTCAAGTCATGCCAGTAGCATGACTTGAATGGCCATTCCCAGCCACCCACTTATGGCACCATCTTGTCATTTGGCGACATGCTGTGTGCACAGGGCAAAAACTTGAATTTCCTGTAGTCACGTATTTAGGACATTTCATGCTTTCACCACCTTTCCTGTAGTGGATAGGGCTAAATGCCTATGATATTTAGCCCTATCCACTACAGGGAAAGTGGTGAAAGCATAAAATGTCCTAAATACGTGACTACAGGAATATGAAGTTATCGCCCTGTGGTTTCTATATTTCATAGTACTCATTTGGCAACATGCTGTGTGTCTATATTTCATAGTACTCATTTGGCGACATACTGTGTGTCTATAAGTCACTGCTTTTGGGAAAATCCGCCTAAATATGGCATCTAAAGTTTTCTAATTTATCCTACCAGTAGGCTGCACGGGGCCTTGGGATGCTGTCCTCCTAATTTGGAAGCTGCAGCACAAACCGTCTTCACCATACGCACTACAACACTTCAGTATTTTTGCTAGACTTTTTATTGCTGGTTTCGAAAAAACGCAGCGTAGCATGTCTTCGGGACACTGCGGACTCGCGGTTACAGGCGGATTGAAAGAAGTCAAAAAGGCTTAATGCAAGGCTCCTCGAGAAACTATGATGGCGAGAATTGCGTGAGTAAGTGTAAAATAGTAAGTGAATTCGTTTGCTACAGTTTTTTTACCCGCTATTAGTGAAACGCCCTCCAATAATTCCTTAGCAACTGCGTCATAAGCTAGAGCACTGGTGCCTATTCACTTCTGCCAAACAATTTATCGACCCATAAGGCTTTACCCGGAGATACATGAAAAAAATTATTTGCCGCGTGTTTAGGCGGATTTTCCCAAAACCGGTCACATATTTCATATACTCACGCGTATGTTCACCTTAAATTTGCTCGCATTAGTACCATCTCAATGGAAAGGCACTTATTATCAATACTGTCATCTGATTGGGCACCAATATAGTAACTCCAGTGTGAATCCGATGTAGAGCTCTCACCAGACCCTGTCCTTCCCCATATAAAAAGTATGAACCTTGAAGTGCCCTTAAGTTGAGCTCACACAGGAGACTTATAACCACTAAGCCCCGCCCACAACAGGAAGTATATTGCTATTGCTACTCCATCCTATATGCATGGTAAAGTACATACCTCAGAGTTACAGCAGACTAGGACCACATGATACTACCAACACTGGTCAAAAGTGTTGACTCAATCGTCTCTGCAACTGTAGAACGGGTCTTTACGATGCAGGGGCGTAGTCACCGGTCCGGTTGGTCCGGAAACAACCGGACCACTTTTCTAAACATAAAACGATCTTTACCGAAAACATGACGACCATTACCGATGCTAAATTCCGGTAGACTTGTCAGTTGAGGTTTAGTGCGGTTGATCGATATGGCCGAAAAGCCATCCAAGTGTTCTATTCCTACTCTCCCTGAGAAGCCACATCAACCTTTGGACTTTAAGTTTCCGAAGAGATTATTCGGAAAGGCTAAGCCAGTGCAATGCTCCGCACAGAGTCGCTGGTTTTCAGCATGGCCCTTTCTTCACTACGATGAAGGTATTGATGCAATGTTTTGCCACCCTTGTGTGACTGCTGCTAGGAAGAATCTTTTTCTAACCAGTAATAATGCTGCAGATTCATTTGTAAGTGACATAGCTATAGTTAGTTAGATTATTATTAATTAGTATTATTAGCATTAGTATTAGTATTATTAATATTAGTATTATTATTAATACTCTAATACCTATAGTTAGTAGGTTTATTATTATTATTATAATAATTATTATTGCTCTATTCATAAAACTGTATTTATAGGTTACTAAGGGTTATACTAACTGGAAAGATGCTACAATTGCATTTAAAAAGCATGCCCAGTCCAAATGCCATACAGAAGCTATTGAAGCTGTAGTAACACTTCCAAGCACTAGTAAGAGCTTGGATGAAATGCTTATTTTAGAACATAAAAAAGCGAGGGAAGAAGCAACGGAGATGTTACACTTAATATTATCCAGTGTATGGTTTTTGGCAAGACAAGGTTTGGCTTTGCGTGGGCAAAATAGTGATGAATCAAGCAATCTGGTGCAACTTCTGAAGTTGAGAGCTCAAGACAAACCTAAAATGCTGAAATGGCTAGAAAAAAGTTCTCATAAGCATGTTTCTCCTGAAAATCAAAATGAAATGCTGCAACTGATGGCAAACAAAGTGTTAAGAGATCGATTGGAGCTAGTTCGTTCCTCACCCTTTATCACACTCATGGCAGATGAGACTACTGATAAGTCAAACAAAGAACAGCTCACTATAGTTATGCGATGGGTTAGTGATAAGTTTGAAGTTTCAGAGGAATTTTTGGGTTTTCATTACATGCTATCGATTGATGCATTGAGTATCGTAAATGCTATCAAAGATATTTTCTTGAGATTTCAAATTCCCTTCTCTAAACTGAGGGGGCAGTGTTACGATGGCTGCAGCACTATGGCGGGAGCAAAATCTGGCGTGGCCACAAGAATTCAGGAGATACAGCCACGTGCAGTATTTACTCACTGCTATGGCCATGCACTTAATCTAAGTGTGGCTGACACCATCAAGCAGTCAGCAGCAATGAAGGATTGTCTTGACATATGTTCAGAAGTAATTAAACTTCTGAAATTTTCCCCTAAACGTGAAGCAATGTTGAAAGAGTACAAGAATGAATGTGGTAGTGAAAGTTCTGGAATACGTACTCTTTGTCCTACAAGATGGACAGTTCGTGCAGAAAGTCTTGCCAGTATTATAGACAATTATGAAAACGTTCAAGAATTGTGGGAGAGAGCTTATGGTGCAGGAACTAACTCTGAAATGAAGGCTAGAATAAGAGGAGTTGAAAGTCAAATGAAAACTTTCAAGTTTTTTTTCAGTATTGTCCTTTCAGAAATGATTTTTCGACATACTGACAAGCTCAGTCAAACTCTACAACAGACTAACCTTTCTACTGTGGAGGGTTATGCTGTAGCTATGCTGACAGTAAAAACATTACAGTCTTTGAGAACAGATGAAAACTTTGAGTTATTCTGGAAGAAAATTGGTATTAAACGTCAGGAATTAGATGTTGCTGAGCCGCAGTTAGACAGGAAGCGCAAGGTACCCAAAAGATTTGATCATGGAAGTGCTCAGGCTGAACATCCAGTATCAGCTAAAAGTGAGTATAGAAGGATTTTTTTTGAGAGTTTAGATTTAGCTGTAAATAGTATTCAGCAAAGATTTGACCAGAAGGGCTTCAAACATTTTTCGAATATTGAACAGCTTTTATTCAAAGCATGCACTGGAGAGCCTAACAATGAAGAAATAGATAAAGTGTGTGAATACTTTAATGATGACTTCAACAAAAGAAATCTGATTTCGGAGTTGACCACTTTGAGAGAATTGTTTCAATCCACGTCAGAAGGAACTACTCCATCAGTAAATAGCATCAAGTCTTCACTGTTATCATTAACTAGTGCTCAAAGAGTGCTAATTCCAGAAGTATCTAAATTGTTCAAATTGTTACTTGTTCTTCCTGCTACCAATGCTACCTCTGAAAGATCGTTCAGTGCTCTGCGGAGGGTAAAATCGTATCTGAGAAGCACAATGTCTCAATCTAGGTTAAATCACCTAATGGTTTTACATTATCACCAGGATATGGCAGATAAACTAGATTTAAAAGTAATAGGCAATGAGTATATTTCAAAGAATGAAAGTAGAAGGAATAATTTTGCAAAGTTCAGTTAGCTAGCTATTTAGACTATTGTAGTGTTACAATCTAATACATTCATTCAATCATCCAACATAACATTCAGATACATATAATTTATCATATTTCATTGTTAATATGCTACTATTACAATCATTTATTACACTTTACTTGGTATTAATTATGATGAATGACATAATCTGAGTCAGCAAAATCCAACCTGACCACTTCCTAGCTGGTGACTACACCCCTGCGATGAGGCCTATCAAAACAGCTCTCATTCAAGACCTAGCTGAAGCTGGCGTCACGCTATCAATTCACATTGATCAAGTGCTTACCTTACGCTCCACGCTTCAGTAAACTCAAGCTCTTGTAAATCCCACCTAAGATTAACACAACAACTCCATGCGTGCAAGGTAGTACAGCAATGCGCACTGCGCGTATTATTTCACATTTCTTATAAAAATAATTGCAATCTGTGGAGTGCACAGTTGCGGCGTGCGAATCCGGTGGGAGATACAGATGGCTAGAACAATGAAAGTGAGTTATTGTCATTGGGTTGTAGCCTCATAGAGCTAGCTTTAGCTGGTCCATGCAATTCCTTAACTTTCACCTGCATGGAGTGTATAGCTATAGCTATGGAGCTGTGCACGATATCTGAGAGTACACAAAAAAAATTATCATTAGTTGTGCAAGGATGTTAGTAGTAGTTATACTTAACAAAATAGCAAGTAGTGAAGACATTTGCCAAAGTAAAACAACAACATTGAAAAAGGGAAATATTTATTGTTGTCAGCAATTGTTTCAGAAGCTGTTGTGGATAAAGGTAATGTGAATGTTGAAAATTGAGCAGTTGAGACTAAGATGTTGTATGAAGCATAGCTAATGCAACTGGAGTGACATACAAATGAAAAGTCATGGAAAAGATTGTACAAAAGTGCGAAACTAGAAGTAAATTAAGTTGTTGAGATAAAAATAAAATTGAGGGTTGCTCGAAACAAAGAAATTAAAGCCAAAGTGTTAGCTCCAAATAAGAGCATTACAAAACTTGCCCAAATTGAGAATGGTGATTCTACAACCCTAAATCACTGCCTTAAATTAATAAATTAAAAATAATTAAAATTTAAAAAAATGTAAAAGCAATTTATGAAACAGTGGGGATCAAGAAAGGCAAAAGTCAAACTTAGTCCTATGTGTTTGACAACTTTCAGAACTGTTGAAGTTGACAGATGGAAAGTTCTGAACTTTTAAAGTTTTTTTTTTTTATAACTAGTAGTATATAAAATTATACATATGCATGAAAATGTCAATTAAAGCAAGCATCTATTAAGTCATAAAGATTCATTTTTATTATGCAAAATAAATAGCTACTAAATAAAATTTATTTTAACTTCCATAGTATCTGTGGAGCCTTCATCAGTGATGTTTTAAAAAAGTGAGAAAAAATATATTGAAAATGTAATGCATTGACTAGGTGACTATATAGTTTTTTCCCCCAAATGTCCCCGAGTTAAAACTGCTAGTCACCAAGTCAATATGCCTTTAAATTTTATTATATTCTCTAAAAAAAAAAAGTTAATAAGTCACTGATGAAGATTCCACAGAGCTAAAACATTTGAACTATTGCTACAGGTACTACAGAAGTTAAAAAAATATTATTTAGTAGCTAAGCATCTATTGTTCACTTACTTTAGTGGTATTCTTGCTTGACTGATTATTTTGTGCATGTCATTAATGTTACTAGATTCTGTACTTTGCCCTGCTGTTCGTTGGTCTCTTACATTCTAATGAAGCTGGTAGAGCTAGTTTTCTGGGAATTCAGCGTCGATTTAATGACTCGACATATTATGACTCCTATTACTCCTGTAGCATCTGTGGTGGAGGCCTGGTGTGGCTGGTAGATGGAAATACTGAGTTAGTGCATTTCGTATCCTCAAGTGTTGGTAGTACTAAAATCCAACCAAACACGAACACTGGAATCAGTCGATATACTTCTACTATATTGTCGTTTCGTAACAACAGCAATGGAGTGTGTATGGATGCTGTTCTAATAGCCACTCAAAGCCAACCAGACTGGAGGCCTGAAGTTATATGTCGTGGTTCCAGGGAACAGCACATTGCAGAGTATGGTGATACTATGAAGACTCCTCTGCCTGAGATTCGTGATAGATCAGTAATATTGAAGCATGCTATAGATGAACTTGATTTAATCTTACCTGGAAATAAATATGCTACACAAATTTTAGTTTGTCATAGCAGTAGTGGCAAAGCTTCGTGGCTAAAAGAAGGAACAGTTCTTACAGCATTCACCAATGGAAGTATAACAGGAGACTTCATTTTTCATTTACACCCTATAGACTCCTCGATAGTGTTATGGGAAGCCGTAGTCTTAGAAATAACAGAACAACATATAACTACTGCTTTATTCTACACAGATCAATATGACGTAGGAAGTTATACTATCAGTTGTACTTCAGATCAAGACAGTGCTTTAGCTACTGTTAACATTCTGTCTACGTCTACTGTTGTGACTTCTACAAATTATTATACTGAGTTGTCAACTTGGCAGCAATTAAGATCTGAAGGTTCTACAGCTACTACAGAAGCTGCTAGAATTCTAGTTTCATCATGTAAGTATGTTATATATCTAGTGGTGTGCTTAGCACAATTGGCAAGAAGCCTCCCTAGTTAGGCAACATAAAACTACAGTGTTGTAGATTAATTTTAACTCCTAACATTCCACTAAAAGATGAACGGTTGAGTTTTTAAATTACATGTATACAGTAAATACTTTTCAATGCGATATTAATACTCGTGGCAACTGTTTGGCTTAAAACAATAACAACAACAACCGCAGACTCTTCTAAGGAATTGCTGCACAAGTTTGCACCTAACCTTTAACTTTCTCAAAGTTTTAATGTTCTATAACTACAGGAATAAACCAACTTACAGTATTAGGGGTGTTCAGTTGAAAATCTAGGATATGTTATATATGGATGGTATGTGGTCCCTCTAATACATAGCTACACAGTTGTCTTTTAATACATATAGCTTTTAGGCTTTTCCTCAGTTTTATTAAGTAGTTCACAAGTAAAAGGTGCAGTTGTAGTTTACGTGGTGTGGGCGTGGTAGCCACCACCCCCACATGAACTGTCACATGAACTATATTTTAGTGTTAGCATGAGTTATAATTAGAATGAGTTGTGTTGCATTATGTGTGTATCCTGTATTATTATTATTTTGTGCAAGTCATATAGCTAGTGTTAATTGAACTGTGTGCGTGCTTGTGCGTGCTAAGTGTGATGCATATGTTGCAAGACAGGAAGTTTAGATCGTTTTGTGTCAAATGTAGGTGTGGTTCACATTGTATAAAAAGTCTTGTGCCACGTGTCAGTAGTCAGTCTTTGTCAGTCTTGTCTTTGTGCAAGTTTCATCCGTGTCGTCTTCGTGTAGGGATACGTCCCTAATAGCCTTAACCCCCTGTAACCACTATACGTAGTCCGGGAACGGGAAGGGTAGCTAAAACGGCATCATTGACATTGACTCTGGTGGCAGCCTACTAACTGTCGTTGTGCGTAGCCCCACAAGTGGTCGCAGCGGTGGTCCGTTATCTCAACCGGTCGGAACTTGCTTTTGTATGACTTGGCCAGCTTTAGTAGCTGAAAGTTACTGGTACTTAACGTAGTAAGAATTCAAAGTCACCACTACTCTGGAAAAATGAAGTAAAAAGTATGTTGTAGTAATTAGCTTAACGATTATTCTCTAGAAAAACTAAATAAGAGGTAAGAATTTATGTTACGTTATTGATTTTTATGAGTTTTATGTGTATATTCAGACCACTACTAGTGATTTGCTTGAGCACAAATGGCGAGCGAGCCTAAAACAACAATATTGTTAATCGTTTGATTTGATTTTTAACTTCTAACACTACAGATCTAAAATGGTAAAGGAGACTCAATGCCATAGTAACCACACCCCACAACTATTTTAATAATATAAAGCAACAAAAAAATCACATTATTTTAAACGTTTTCTTTGGGGTATTTTTTTGATAGTTGTAACACACAATACTTTCACAATGAATTTTCAAGTAAATACTGTTTCGTAGGGCTTTATAACTATGAAAAATATAGCCTATTGACTTCTATTAACTTAATAACTTGCCACTGCCACTAACTCGAATAGAAACGGAACTTGGGTAAGTTTTTGAGTTTTAACTGCACCCACAAATGAATTCAAAGCGGTAACCAGTACAATTTCTAGGGTGATACTGGTAATGATCGCTTAGCCAGAGGATTCTGTTTAGTGCAGTTTGGGACGGGGTCGAACACAGAGCTAACACAAAAATACACGAGGGTCAGAGTACAAAGTACAAAATGGCATATGTACATCCACACATATATATAAACTAATGGCGTGCTTGAGCACAAATGGAGAGCGAGCCTGCCTAGTTAACCCTTTAACCGCCGATAGGGGTCGAATCAACCCAGGTCAGACAGTGGGTTATAAAGGCCCCGATTGTCGCGATATGTTTGACGCATGAGCGTTTATATCTAAATAAACGAAATCAGCAGGAAATGTGGATGATTTTGATATATTTTATTGTAACTTTACAATACAAAGTTTTTTTGCTATGGCGGTTGGAAGTGGCCAGACTTATACTGCTAGCGAGGTGCTTCATATCTTACAGGAAAGGGAGGAATGTGAGGATTCGGTGAGAAATCTAGTTAGTTCCTTAGACCTAGACGCTGAAAGTGAAGATGGAGACAATCCTGAAGGTGATGGAACTCTTGAAGATGGGTCAGCTATGCTTATTCCTCCTGAATTTTTGAATCCAGGAGCCATGGAGCTTCTTTTTCACACTATCAACGCTACCTCACCTGCAGAAAGGGATTCTTTGCTCTTAGAAGAATCAGAATTTAGTGCTCAGACTTTCTTCAAAGAAACTACAATTGAAGATACAGGTTTGTATGCTAATGATAGTACTTGCATAGCTTGATTCAATTCATGTGTGTGATAGCTCTGTTATTGCAAAGAGATGCTTCAATGTTTCAATCCACTCAAGATTTCAGCGGTACTAGTGCAGATGACGAGAGTGATGAAGGTGAGCAAAATGAGCGGGCTACTGCTGGACAGAGCCATAGAAGTAGAAGAGGTAGAAAGAAAAGGTGAGAATGCATCGAGGAGAATCCAAGTTTGCCTACTATAATGAAATGACAGCCACCCGCTGGTATGATAATAGAGATGTTTATTGCTTGTCAACTAGATTCAGTGATTCCTTGACTACAGTGCGACGACGAGTAGATAATGAGACTAAAGATGTGACATGTCCAGACATAATAAGTGATTACAATAAGCACATGGGTGGCGTCGACCTTGCTGATCAAGCAATGTGCTATTATTCTATGGGTCGTAAAACAATGAAGTGGTGGCGTCGTGTGTTTTGGAGAATGCATGATCAGGCCATTACCAATGCTTTCGTAATATGCAAAGCTAATTCTTCATCTGATGCTAAAGTTGTACGGCAGAAGAATTTCAGAATGTGTTTGGTAAAGGCATTGACAGCTCATGCGTTTGAGCTTCGGAAACAGCCAGGTCGTCCTGTTTCACAGAGCTTGTCTCGGCTTACTGGTAAACATTATATCTATCGCACTTCTGTTCGGAGACGGTGTGTAGTGTGTGCATACAAAAGAGTATCTGCACGAGGAAACAAGCGCAAAGATAAAAAGATAATGACATGGTGTCCTAAGTGCTCCGCCCATCTTTGCGTAGGAAGCTGCTTTGAAGTATACCACTCAAGAGTCAATTACCGACGGCTTAACAATTAACTCTGTATTGTAATTCCTAACTTTCAGAAAAATGTTATTGTTCATTATTATGGACACAAGTTCATTCACATAATTTTTTATATATTTCTGAGAACTCAAAATAATGATTTTGCTAAATAATAACATAGTAGCTAGTTTGATATAGTATCCATAGCAACAGTAAATTAAAAATCGTCTAAATTTGGTTGCCATGGCAACTACAAGCCAAGTCATTAGGTTCATCTGAAAGCAAAAATAATAACTATTCATATGATACCCACATTATATATAACAATTCTTTTTAGTTTTGGAGTTATTGGCAATTTTATTCAAGCCCCTTAAAATTCTTTTTTTTTTGTCGCCTTAATTCGGCTGGCAAAGGGTTAAAACTAGAGTATTGTTACTACATAATTTATATTTTATCTTAATTCATGCAGAACAGTATAATAGCAGTAGCAAACACTAATACCAAATTACACTCTTACCTGAGTAATGGTAACTTCTGTAGTATTAGACTTGAGTAATTTTGACTATCTCAATTACCAGTAACTCTTGAACAAGCTCTCAGCTACAAAATAAATAGGCCAGTATTATTTTTGTAACAAATATGGAATTACTACTTGTCTCAATTTCCCGAGTATTGGTAACTTCTGTAGTTACAAATTTAAGCTATTTTGACTATCTCAATTACCAGTAATTCTTGACATCAAGCTCTCAGCTATAAAACAAAAGACAATTAATTTTAGCAAACAAATACAAAATTACTTTCTTTTTTGAGTAGTAGTAACTTCTGTAGTATCAAATTGAACCCATTCTGACTATCTGAATTACCAGTCTCTCTTGAAAACATGCTCTCAACCCAATTAGCTATAACAAATGAAAGGCCAGAGTTATTTTTGTAATTTTAACTTACAAATATGGAATTACTTACCTCAGTTTTCCTCTAGTAATGGTAGCTTCCTCAGCATTGTT
>WLWD01005853.1_pt1 | contig 29110 bp, 24 predicted proteins | sample 6712731 | NCBI WGS metagenome assembly WLWD01 (sample SAMN12718690, study PRJNA576275) | sponge metagenome | isolation source: marine sponge | host: Mycale hentscheli | place: New Zealand: South Island, Marlborough, Capsize Point | collected 2014-11-01
ACACACACACACACACACACACACTGTATTTTATTATATTGTCAAGATGGTGTGTGTGTGTGAAGTTATTGGATCCATATGTTGAGTAGCTGTGTTTGTATGTTGCATTCTTAATGACTCCTTATGAGTCTATTTCTTACTACACTATAATTCCTATACAAACATGCAATTGTGGTATCCGTGGCTACACACCTGTTCAATATGCTTACTATGTGTGTGTATATATATAATACTAGTCAGAGTGTGATATTGTGAAATATTTCACGAGCAGGCTAATGTTTCGCACACACACACGCACGCACACACACATATCATTCAGAATAGATCTGAATAAAGCAACTAGCAGAGTTGAACTTCTGTATGTGTACTTTGTACTTACCCACAATAGTCGGTAAGGTGTAGGGACAAGCCCTAGCCTCTACCAGCTGGTATAGATCATACACGTGAATACTCATGTTTGGAAATGATTCGATGCATATGGCAAACATAGTAAGCTTCAGAGGTGTATATTATTATTATTATTATTATTATTATTATTATTATTATTATTCAGCGAGCGAGCGAAGCGAGCGAAGCTGACTATCAGTCGTGTTCAATTGAGATTTCAGATATATATATATATATATGTAGGTATGTATGCGTACGTCAAAAAATTTCGCCCGCGCTTCTAATTACGTAAGTTAGGTAAAGCGTTTACAGTTCCGGTATTTTTCAATTAACGAGCACGGAGAATCAACTAAGTTTCAACCAAAAAGTTTATAGCTACTCTCTTCTTGGCGAAAGACTGAATGGCAAATTGTCAAGCTGCGCTTCTTTGCCACTGCGTTCGAAGTTTATTAGGTAATTCTGTTATTGTTAACTCTTCATGCCTAATCATTGCTATTATTTAGCGATTTCCTTCACAAATTATCTTTACCTATACTCATATATTTACTCGCTCGCCATGCATTTGCGCTATTCGAGCGCACCACTAGTTATTATTATGGTTATTATTAATACTATTATCAACCCTTTCACTGGTAGATTCTTAAAAAGAAAATATGTAAATAGATTTAAAAAACCATAACAAATTAAACATTGAAAAAAGTACCTAGCAACCATATATATTCATGTAGCACACTAGTTAGGGATTTTGAAAAACCACATGTATGTTGCCTAGCAACAAACCACAAAAAATTAATTAATGTTTCATAATATTTACTGAATTATTTTAATATAAAAGTAATAATATGTTGATTATACAATTAGATTTACATCTAGATGATTGAATTATATATTTATAATGAAAAATCTAAAGTTTTACAACAATGTTGCTTATAATGAAAATCTGTAAGAGTATTAAAAAAAAACAGTTACATTCAGGTGCAACACTTAAATGGACCTTGCAAAAGGAGCATTGAATACGAGATTACTATGCTCTATTAGCTAAACCTAGAACTATCTATCCTTGCATTGCTAAGCACAGCTATGTGAGACATGCCCATTGTTTACGACTCACCTTCAGCATCTGAAGATTCACACCCATTGCAAATCATCAGAAGAATGCACAGCATCTTCTATAGCTTCCACTTCCCTAAAACTAACTGTTGGAGATCCAATGAAAGCAAAAATATCTGTACTGCTCTCTTGCAAGCCCCTTTCATTGCTCTCCACTTCAGATAATTCAAACTCGTCGTCGAACAATAAACTAACAACACCGTCTGCACTCAGCGACGAAGCCATACTACCGCTGAGTAGGCTAGTAAAATTAGACGGAATAGTACGTCACGGTTTCCTTAGTTACCGTATACCTGCGTGTTAATAAAAATTATATGGCTAAGCTTAAGCTCTATTTTGGTGTTTAATATAAAAGTGATAATATGTTGATTATACAATTAGATTTACATCTAAATGATTGAATTATATATTTATAATGAAAAATCTAAAGTTTTACAAAAATGTTGCTTATAATGAAAAATCTGTAAGAGTATATTAAAAAAACAAAAAACAGTTACATTCAGGTGCAACACGTAAATGGACCTTGCAAAAGGAGCATTGAATACGAGATTACTATGCTCTATTAGCTAAACCTAGAACTATCTATCCTTGTATTGCTAAGCACAGCTATGTGAGACATGCCCATTGTTTACGACTCACCTTCAGCATCTGAAGATTCACACCCATTGCAAATCATCAGAAGAATGCACAGCATCTTCTATAGCTTCCACTTCCCTAAAAGTAACTGTTGGAGATCCAATGAAAGCAAAAATATCTGTACTGCTCTCTTGCAAGCCCCTTTCATTGCTCTCCACTTCAGATAATTCAAACTCGTCGTCGAACAATAAACTAACAACACCGTCTGCACTCAGCGACGAAGCCATACTACCGCTGAGTAGGCTAGTAAAAATAGACGGAATAGTACGTCACAGTTTCCTTAGTTACCGTATACCTGCGCGTTAATAAAAATTATATGCAATAAGGCTAAGCTTAAGCTCTATTTTGGTGTTTAAAACAAGTCGATGGCGTGAGCGGTTCATTTTTATAATTCTTTTTGTGTCAATGGGTACCTCGACCGCCATATGGCGGTTATACCGGTGAAAGGGTTAATATTGTTGTTATTGTTATTATTATTTATATATTTATTTATTTATTTATTTATTATTAATTTTTATTATGTGTTACTTGATTAAACCACCAGTCCAGATAGGGTAGACATATACAGTGTATCAGTGTCCCTTCTTACCACCTCTAGCTCATGTAATGGTATGTACTATAAGAATTAAGAAAGCAAGCAAGGTTACAACTATTTCATAACTTGTCAAAGCTGTTGTTTGATGATGCGGTGATATCTAGTGTGTGTGGGCGGGTGCCGGGTATTCCTGCGGCGATGATAAGGTGTGACATTAACAATACGTGTAATTAGCTTTCAAGATGGATTTGGTAAAAACTAATATTCCAATGTTGTGGTTGGTTGTCAGATTTTATAGTACACAGTGTGTGTGTGTGTGTGTGTGTGTGCGTGAGGTTGTGTGTATATGTGTGTGCGTGTCTGTGAAAGAGATTGCAATTGCGTAGGAAGGGGGGGGGGGGGGGGGGTTCCGGGGGCTGGAGCCCTCCCATAATTTTTGGGGCTCAATCTAAAACTGATTTCTCACATAAACACCGGCAAACTACACCACTGCATTTGTATTGCTTGCTTGGACTTTTTTTTGCAGACATGAATATTTTTTGGATTGTTTATAATTCTTAGCACTGGACCATTGATTCATTAGTGACAGTGTTAAAGGGAACTATGTATTGCTGTGTTCTAAGTGAGTTAGGCATCATAAACTACCTGTTATGTGTTCCTTAGGTGCCAAGTAGAGCTGGCCTTCAGAACCCTAATACATTAGAGTCCTTCTAGGCAGCACCTATGTATGTGTATATTATCTAGTTTCGTAAAGCTCGTAATGTGAGCGTTGGTGGTCATTCAGTAGCTGTGAACATCAGAAAAGGTTCCAACTTTTACAGTATAAAATTAAGTATTTTGTAGTTCTTTCAATGATTCAGTCATTCTCGGCTGAATAATAGCAAATTTTCTCGTTCTAACAACCAATATTAAAACTTAACCAGATGTTTTGACTTCTTGGTCGGGTTAAGTTTTAATTAACAATATTGGCAGTTAGAACGAGAAAATTTGCTATTATTATTATTACATTGTAGTTGTGTTGCAAATTGAAAAGCTCATCATGAACAAAGGTGCATTTTTTTTTCTTTGCCAGCCCCCTCCCTGCCACACCCCCCCCAAAGAAGCCAATGCAGCTGCTGTGATTGTTACTATGACTACTACTACTGCCCTTACCATCCTATTTTAACAGGTCCTTAGTTTACGATAAGGGCACAGACCGTTAGCACTTCCAATCTATTTTTAATGTGTTTTGATTAGCTTCGCAATAACAAAAATAAATTATGAATAACACCTCTGAGTGGTGATATACTAGCTGACCTGACGGCTGCATGGAGCTATAATTGACTGTCAAATAAACAATTATACTTATTTGAAGTGCGCACTGTACACCATATCGCGTGAAAGCAACTTTGAACGGTCTAAACGAAGGAGGGGAAAGTTATTTCCATTCACAATGGGTTCATTTCTCCGTGTTTATAGTCTGGATCTATGCTTTGCTAACTTGATTATCTTACATACGTATACATACCAGCCTCACAAGATTTAGTGGTACTATATCATCACTTTCCCAGAGATAGCTCCTTAGAGCCCCTGGATAATATCGTTGCCTGTAACTGAGTAACTTTGACGTCCTCCCTTATTGTCCACGAGTTTGAAGTTTGATATTTTTACGTATGTACCTCATTTGAGGTACAACATGGTATAGCTTCAGAGTATGCTACGTTACGTATGTACGTACACTCGCATAGTCCACCCACACTACGTTTGATGATGGCGCTACATATATGTATGTCTTGTGTACTGATTGTCACTATTTATGCCAAATCTCTGTAGTCATAGCAATTTTCTTGTTTACATTACATGCATGTGTAGTTTAAAGAAATACTGATTTTTACCTCCATTTTTTTATCAGTTGGAGAAAGTTTGTCATCTTTATCACATGTATGGATATGCTTCATGTTCAAGTTATACTCTCGGCTCTCAGTACTTGCGGTTTTGTTAGTTCCGTTTTGTACAATGTACTGTAGATGTTGTGGCCATTGGCTCACACCTGCAATCTTGTGCTGCCACACTAACATTTAGTGTATACATACCACCAGTCTGACCCCTCTCTGTACCTTGTGGAATACATGCACACCATTGGATGCACTTATACATAGCTTCAATATCACATCTTAGGTATCGATTTTAAGCATATTGAGTGCACTTATATGTTGTACATCTATCCAGATTGTGTGTGTGTGTGTGTGTGTGTGTGTGTGTGTGTGTGTGTGTGTGTGTGTGTGTGTGTGTGTGATGGCTGTCTCCCACCAGCCCCACCAGTCCACCCAGCTGTGATTGGGTACCTGGCATTTGCAGGCCTTTTCTCATGAAACAGCAATGGTGTCGGTGGGATTTTGGTGCCCATACCACTTGCTGTGAGGAAAGGCCTGTTCTCCTGCGAGTTCCTAGCCCGGCTCCAGGAGCTTTGCTTGCATGGCTCACAGTGTCTGCTTAGTGCACAGGCATCCTGGCTCTGCCAGGTGCACATAACTGCTAGCGGTTGCAAGAGAATTTGCATTTGTGTGTGTGTGTATGTGTGTGTATTCTTTTGTGTGTATGTGTGTGTTTTAAAATAAATGCAACTTGTATTGATATGCCCCTTATGTGCTGGCTAGAGTGTGTCACACGCATGCAGTGTTTTTGTAAGGGTATGTATGTGTGTGTGTGTGCATGTAAGCAACTACACTAGTGATGCGCTCTAATAGCACAAAATAGCGAAGCGAGCGATGCATGTTCCCTGTAATTGCAGCTATTCCATGCATGCTTGTAAATAAATTAGGAACATTTAATGGCTTTTCAAAAAAGAAAGATTCTTACTTTGCTACATACCTGTTTCTGTTTCGTTTTAGCTCTCCTCCTCCTTGCCCTGTCTTTTTCATTTCTTATCTCTCTCCTTACTAATTTTTCTTCTGGAGTTTCTAACGCCCTCAAAGCTCTTGACCGAGCGTTTCTAACGTTTTGTCTCTCTTTAGCAGAATTTGTTTCACTGGGCATCGCTACTTCGTACGGCGGGTAAACAAAACAAAAGGTTGCTAAGAAGGTTACCCGGCCTGTGCAAGCGCGTAGGAGAAAATGTGCACACGTACGCCCACGCAAGAACAAAAACAATTCCTAGACCTAAATATATATATGTATCGCGGACTCATTAGTAAGTCAGCTCCGCTCGCTTCGCTGAATTATCTACATCCTGTATTAGTCAGTAATGGCAATCATCCCACTCTGGTGATGGAGGCATGCAGCAACCTTATTTAATATGCTTTCACAATACACACAGATACATGTAGATAGGCTCCAATACGAACTCTTGCTTGGGTCCTGGCACACAAGGTTGCTATGTAATAGTTAGAGCATACGGTAAGCGCTTGGGTACTGGTGCATTTAGTGCACTGAAGCCCAAGGGCCGTAGGCCGAGGGCTCAAAATTAAAATTCAATTAAAATTCAATTGAAGCACGCCAGAAAGTTTACTTTAGCAAGTTTACTTTAGCATTGTAGCTGCCAGCTGTTATCTCCAGATCTAACTCTACCTGGGCTGCTCCCAGTAAGCAGTAAAGCAGCTAGCTGTGGTATATTCCTGTGGTATGAGAGCGGCAGGAGAGTTATATGGTAGGGCTGGTCCCATATAGGTGGATATGAGAGAGTAGTAGACCCTCACATATCCGGCCTCACATAACCTGCTCCCTGCTTTATCTGGCCTATTCTATTAAACTAAAACTCAAAAATAGCAATACCCCAAGGGTTGTTAGTATGCACAGTTCATATACCTAAAGGCAAAAAATAGTGCACATCTTACCAAGTTAGTACACCTAGTAACAATATAGCAACGGGTTCTAATTGCAGATTTATGTATAAAGTAGTGAACTACTGAGTCCTCCTCCCTCCCTGCTCCTCCCCCCTATAAAGTTTCGATCATTACACTATTAATGGTTAGGTAGAGAGAGGAATGTTATCTTTCTCTCGAATATTTTAATATAGAATAAGTGTGCGTGGATGTATCCACCAGTTGGATGTTTGTATATGTGTGTGTGTATAATCTCTCTCCAAGTTGCCATTTAAATTTGGTTCCTACGACTAGTTCCCTAGTTAACATGTACATACATACATACATATGTAGCACCAGGGGTCAGAGTTTAACCCTCCATTTGGGGGGGGGGTCTTTATCTAGAGAGTTGTAGATGTTGAAAGTCAGCAGCATGCAATGTTTTCCAATTCCAGTTTGTTTCGTTTATCATATTCGATCAATCTACTAGAACCCTCATGTCAACATTGGACGAGTGTGTGTGTGTGTATTTGCGTTTGTGCTATCTAGTATGCATGTGTTGATTTAATTTGGGATGGTTTTCTTGGCTTTCAATGGGGACAAATTTTTTATTTGCCTAAGGATATTTGCCAGAAATTTACTATACAGTAGAATGTCAGTTATCCAAATAACCGAACACCCAAAATCTAATTAGTAGGACGTGCAGACATGAAGAATTGCTTGACCACACCCCTTTATTAGTGTTATAATACTTTTTCTATGTAAATTTTTTTATTTTTTATTTTTTTTAATTTTTTTATTTTTTTTAGCAGGTGTTTAGTTTGGAGTTAAACAGAATTGCCTCATTCTGTCATCTATTATTTTATTGAGTTTTAGGTTTGTCAATAAAATGAAATAATTGAGCAAAAAAAAATTTTATTGTGCAAAATAATTACTGTAGGTGGAGAGATTAAGGAAATATATTCTAGTTGTATAATCAGCAGTACAGGAGCAGGAAGTTTAGTTACTGTAGCACAACAGACGTAGAAAGATATACGTGTAGTATGTAGTGTAGTTGGGTGAAGTCCCCTGGAATTTCCCACTTGAAGAATATGTATGTTATATTGGTTTATTATTATTATTATTATTTTAAATGCCGTGCTCATCAAAGTAGAACAGAAAGAGGGAAGAATTAGAATGATGTACAGTATGTTTGTTTGCTGGTTGGTTATTGTAGCTCTTATTGTAGCTCAGTGGATAGAGCGCTTGTGTGTTAAGCAAATAGTCCTGGGTTCAAACCCTAGTAACAGCCATTAAAAAAAAAAAAAATTCTATATTTTTTAAGTGAGGCCTGTGAAAGAGAGAATATTTCTAATGACTGAAATAAGACTGAGAAAGAAATTGTGAAGCTATTTCTTTTATACAGTTTCATATATGCCTTGTAAGGGATGAATTGGTGAGTTGGGTCAACCAATCCAGTAGGTGAATGTATAGTAGCCCGTGTGTATGTATAGTAGCCCGTGTGTATAGTAGCCCGTGTGTATAGTAGCCCGTGTGTATGAGGCCTGGTTGTTTACTGCTTATCACCTCTCTTATTTAAGGCTAAACATAATTCTCAAAAGTCAATAAAATTGATTTTTTTTGCGTTAAATTGCTTAATCTTGGCGTACAGTATTGTAAGTCCATTGAATCAGTCATTCTCTTCTTCTGAATTAGGTATATTAGCAATAATAATAATAGCATTGATGAATATTAGTATATTACCAAGTGTGACATGAGTAGGACATATACACACCGTATGTGTACATGCAATAGCATAAGTAGTTTAACTATAGAACGTTCTGTCATTCAGTCATTCTCAGCTGATACTACAACAACAGTAATTTTCTAATTTGTACAGCTGGTAAACATACATACATACATACACATGTGTATGGTGAAACTGAATTGCTCAAAGGGTGAGTGAAAGTGAGTGGTCAACTGGAAACATAGTTGATCCTGTTTGTGCACATGTATGTGTGTGTGTGTGTGCGTGTGTGTGTGTGTGTGTGTGTGTGTGTGTGTGTGTGTTTGAAGTTCAGTATTTCGGGTGGTGTGAAGTTAGAATGATTTCTTATTATATGTAGCCTTTGTTCTCTTTGTATCCAATTGGGGAGGAATGCACACTGTGTTAAACAGATCTCCAATCTCATCCTCCCCTTTCTTTGTCCCCACTGACTCCCTACAGCCTCAAACACAGGTTATGAGCAATATTTTCTTCTCATACAGTGTACCCTTGAAAAGAAATAATAGATTTCACAACTCTACTGGGATTCATACAGGATTTTTTTTTGCTGGGAGTGGGGGGGTGGGGGGTGGGGGGGGGGAGGAACTCAGTTTCCCTCTGTATGAAACTCCACCATTGTATACGAGTTCTACACTGCGATACACAGACAATGTGTTTCAATACATAGATACCGACATACATATGTGCATTATATGCATATGTAAACCCACTGTGTAGCATATTCACACACATACATATGTATGCATGGCCTGTAGTCACCGTGCTGGATTGCCATTTCACTGTTTTTCTTTCTACTATTTCCGAACACGTTACTAGTTATTTAACTGAGTGAAAAATGCACACGCACACATGCACATACACATACACATTATGTGTATATGTATGTCTTGTGCTATTTCTGAAATGTTTACATTTTTTCTAATGTACACAGTTAAGAGTATATTCAGGGCCTGTGGTTCCCTTGTTGCTATGACTACCAGGATTACCATTAGCTGGTTAGCACATTTGTCGTTTACCCTCTCACTGTTTCCATACTCAGTCATGCTTAATTCTTAATTATGATTGAAAAACACATTATTAATGACCTTTACCACGTTAGAGTAGTTGTATGGAATAGTGGCGTTTGACGCTTTTCAATATCTACGGTTGTTACGAACGAGTCAGATGTGTGTATGTATGTGAGTATGTATGCATGTGTGTGCACGTATGTATGTATGTATGTGCACTTATGTATGTGTGTATGTATGCACATGTATGTATGTGTGTATGTATGCATGTCACGTATGTATGTGTGTATGTATGCACACGTATGTGTGTATGCACACGTATGTGTGTGTATGTATGCACACGTATGTATGTGTGTATGTATGTATGCACACGTATGTATGTGTGTATGCACATGTATGTGTGTATGTATGTATGTGTGCGTGTGTATGCATGTGTGTACGTATGTGTGTGTGCATGTATGTGCATGTATGTATGTGTGTATGTATGCACATGTATGTGTGTGTGTATGTATGCGCATGTATGTGTGTGTGTATGTATGCGCATGTATGTGTGTATGTGTGTATGTATGTGTGCGTGTGTATGTGTGTGTGTATGTATGCGCATGTATGTGTGTATGTGTGTATGTATGTGTGCGTGTGTATGTATGTGTGTATGTATGTGTGTGTAATAATGTTGTTGGTGCTTACATGTTAGATACTTGTACAATGAAGTTACATGATTGTGGAGGAGAAGTGTGTACATTAACATATTGGTGTGTAAAGTGTGTGTGTAAGTGTTGTTGCTTGCATTTCTCCCTCAGTACGTATGTAAACATGTATCGTGCGTGCAGCGTGTGTTGACACTGTCATGGACATTTTGGTCTATCCCGGAAACCTTTGCCAACTAAACCTTATGTTAGACATACTATACTGTAGCAGTCAATTTTGAAATTTGATGTGTAATGTAATAATTCCAAACCGGGCACTATTGAATAATTATGGATTGCCTTGTAGTACATTTTCTAGTATCCCCCCCTCTGGAATGAGTAATTATTGTAATATTGTTTTAATCTGTGTTGGCCATGTTGTGAAATTGACCACACCTTACCTCATGATGAAAGGCTCATACAATGAAGACCCTGGAGTAATTGTTGTGTCTACGTATATATGTAGTAGTGAAAGTAAATGATAAGTTTTGGAAGTTTTGGCAGTGGTGTTTTGTACAGGTATCTTTTGATAGGAGAAAGTGTGCTATGTTGCAGCATAATGTATAACTTTGCAAGATCAGATATTTGAAAGTGTACTAAATAATATTTTCTCACCAAATGCTGTTTACATGATTAGCTGGTTTAATCACTACACTTTATTTGTTGTTATGTTTATATAGCCTAGGGCCACATTTCTTTTGCCCAAGCAGCTGCCTTGCCAACTAGTGGAGTAGTTCCATCTTGAATTGACACCAACTGGTCCCTAGGCCTAAAGGAAGGAAGGCCTTCCTATTTCCTCCCATTTGAGGTCACCTGTAGTGATGGGGTGGAAACCAGTCAGCAAGCTGGTAGTAGGTGAGTTGGGGAAGTTTCTAGAGATGGTAGACCCTTCCCACCCCTTAGGCATTACTAACTCTGCTACATATAGGGAATTCTTAGAACCGGAACCAGAAAATGTTCAAATCAACATTTTTAAAATTTCAAAGGGAGTTTTTAAAATTGATGAAAATTGTGTAACAAATACCACCCTCATAGTATACATAATAATTTTCAGCTGGAGCTAAACTGTGGACAGGGAAAAATGCCCCCCCCCCCCCCCCCCCCCCCTAGAAAGGCCTGAAACAATTCCCATCACTAGATGTATATACATACATGTTTATACAGTATATGGGGCATAGGTTTGCCTGCCTTCACCGTACTAAATATCTTTGCTTCTTCACTTCATATTTTTGCTGTTGTTGTCTAAATGAGCATTTGAAAAATGAAGAAGACACAAGATACCATTTTTGAAAGATTATTTTTTTAGCATTCACTCACTGGAAAACAACATAGAAAGTCAGATATGCATACATTGTGATGACCAGTACCATATATTTTTTCGTTTGCTTGTTTGGCTGTTCATTGTTACATATTATGTGCTTGCAGCTGTCTTCAATTTTGGTGATTCTGTTAATGGTCGTCACTTGCCCTTGGAGGTTGGTGACTTGGTGAGAGTGAGAGAGGAGTGTGATGACTGGTACAGAGGACACCATTACCTACTGCCTAACAAATGGGTGAGTAGAGCCGTGTGGTAAGGTGTGACCACCGCTACTAGCCTAGTGGAATGTGTTGTTGGGTAAAGGATCGTCACTGCAGTAATATTTGTTGAGTTAGCTTTTACAGTAAGTAGAACTAAAATGTACTTTGATGAATTTTTATAGTTACGTAATATTGAATGCAACTATGCTAACACAATTTGAAGTACAAAAAGAGAGAGAGAAATAGACTTTCAATAAATTTTTATTCTTGAAAGCATTGTACCAATGCCAGTCAGCTGCCCAACTAGCTGTACCCACAATTCTTTATATTACTATAATATTTCAAGCTGTGGTGATTCTTCTAGAAGTTTAGAAAGACAAGGGAGTGAAATGCATGCAAATATAAAGAATGTAGACGTCTTAGAAGGGGAGGCGTTGATAATGCTATTATTGGCATCACTGAGTGTTAATTGTGACCTACCAGTATGAAAGCATGCTTATGAAGAGAAGAGATAGAAATTAAAGGAGGATGGAAACTTTTTTTTTTTAATTTGGGTTTAGGAAGTTTTTTTCCAAGCCTGAGGGCCACATCCAGAAAAAACACTTCTTTCACCCTAATGTATTTAACGTAGAGAGTAGTAAAATCTGTGTGTTAGTCATTTAAAACCTTAGTAGGCTTGGTTATGGTTACCTAGTTTTGTTTGTTTATTTATTTATTATATTATTATTATTATTATTATTATTATTATTATTATTATTATTATTATTATAGTTGTTGTTGTATTTATTGTTGTTGTATTGTTGTTGTTATTTGATTGGTTATTCAACGATTGATTCATTCATTCATAGATTTACTTTTAATGAACTTATTTATTCTCCAGGGGATTTTCCCAGCTTGCTTGGTTGAAACTAAAGAGCATGAGCCCATAAAGATAGGGTAAGTTAAGAGAGAGAGCCATTTTATAGATGTTGTGTGCGTAGAGACTCTTTCATACATATGTAGTTACAGAATTTCTTGTAATGTAAATTATAACTGCATAATGGCTACTTCAGGGAGGGAGGATCAGCTGAGATTCATGTACCAGTGTAACTTCAGTCAGCTGTTAATATGTGTTTGTATGTGGGTGTGTTTGTGTGATCAGAGACCAAGAGTACTTGATACCAGTGGAGGATGAGGTGGTGGTAGAAGCTACTCATCTTCTCGGAGAATGGAGGGCTAGACTGAGACACTTCTATTTGGTAAGATGTGTAGACCCATTTGTCATGGTTGGTTGATCATTCATTTATTCTTTCATTCATTCATTCTTTCATTTATTCTTTCATTCATTCATTCATTCATTCTTTCATTCTTTCATTCATTCTTTCATTTAATCTTTCATTCTTTCATTCATTCATTCTTCCTTTGTTTGTTTTTTGATTCATTGATTCATTCGTTCATTCTAGAGAGGAGAAACTGCCAAGTATCAAGTTCTGCTGGGGCAGATGGAATATGTCCTGTCGTCACGGAGACACCTACTCAAGAGCAATGCTACCCACGTAAGTTTAACCTTTATCTACGCTCCAGATACTCGTACCATGTTAGGAGGGGAGTTGGGGGGAATAGAATGAAGTATTGGCTCCACCCACTTCAAATAGAATGAAGTATTGGCTCTACCCACTTCCTTACACGTTTGCCTATTTGTAGGACATTCTTCAGTCTATGAAGACTAAGCTGACAGCCAAGCTAGACCAGGTCAACGACTCGCTGGAGTTGCCCGTGAGTCCTAGAGACGACAATGGCAGGCTCATCAACTGCTACGTGACTGGCGTGCAGAAACTCTACAGAGTGGTAAGTTAGTGTTTTGTGTTTTATTTGGATTGATGATACATTACCGACACTCTAGCTGGCAGTTAATCTGGTTTTTGTATATGATCATATTTTACCAAATATCAAGTAGTGGCAGGTCATACAGTGTTTTTTTTTTTTTTTTTTTTTTTTTTTTAATGATGTCACTGTGCCTTATTTAGGCTGTTCAGGGGTGACTTTTTTTTTGTGACTGAATTTTTTTGGTAAAGATGTTGTTAACTAGTTAGCTGAAGTTATCACATATACACCATGTAATGTATTGGGATCACTTCAGGCATGGAAATCGTTCATTCATAGATTCATAATATTCCACATGTGTAGCTAATGGCTGGTGGGTGGGGCATATGGTAGTAGTATGTCTCTTCTCTTTGTGTAATTAAATGCAATTTTTCTTTGTGGCTTTGAATTCGATGTTAATGGTATTGATAAAGCTAAACTTTACAATTAGCATTATTTTAAAAGTACAAATGGTAAAGTATCATCAGTGAAAGCATCTTGGCCAGCTTTGCTGAAGTTACCCTTTGGTCTTATTAAGTAACATTGAATGGATATTTGTTGAAGATGTGGTGACTTTATGTTGTGTTTTTGGTATTGAAGATACTGTACCATATTATTTTGTTGATTGATGGTGCTGAATCATATTGGTTTTTGTTGATTGTATATTTGGGTCTTGGGTTCTATTTCATATAGTGTGTGTGTGTGTGTTTGGTACAAGTTGTGCTTGAACATTTTATTAATTCGACTTTGAAACCCCTTTACCAAATTACTCGTTATATGGTATCAACATATTTGGCTGCTAAGGTTGACTTGTACATATTTTGGTTCACAAATCAATAAAAAAGAACAACAAACAACAAAAACAACAACACATTCATCTACTTCAAATGGAAATTCTACAAGAGTGGCGCTATGTTCTAAAGTACGTCTTGGGTACGTTTCCTCTCGCCCCAGTTCTCACTATCGTGCCGACCAGCCATCCTTCACATAGGTCATAGGCATCCATACAGTGGTCACCTGTAGGAGAGAATAGGGTGTGGTCATTGAGGGGCGTGGCAAACTCATCGTATGTATATTAAGTAATCAAACTAAAAGTTTATATATTATAAAGGAGGAGCTTATGATACAATACGATATTCAACTTGCCCGACAATTAACTTATCAATAATTGAATTATAGCTTCATTTCATGTCACGCGAGAAACCAGTTAATGCTCCCGTCCTAATGTTGTCATGGTGACTTATAATTAACACGAGATCTCTAAAATGGATCGCTAAGTGGTCCTCTCCTTCTTATGTCTTCTTAGAGTCACGGTGTCTAATTAAATGGCCTAATATTAGCAATGCTATTGCAAGTCTGTGTACAAATCGTATTTAGTTGTTTTTATGTGTAAGTTAGCGATTACTATTTGCACATGCATTTTCTGAATAGGCCACACCTCTATTTAATTAATTGAAATGTTATATTAGTGGTAGGTAATGTCTTGAGCACTTACAGTGTTGGCACCATTGTGTGTGTATGTGTGCGCACATGTGTATACATGTATGTGTGTGTGCGTGTATCACTCACCTGCGATAAAACCGATTTCGTCCTGTGAATTTGGTGAGAAATCGTACAGGGCAACATAGTTGCGAGGCTGGGGTTGGACCTGAGCAGTCTTGGGTGTGGCTTGGGGCGTGGCCTGGTGGTGTGTTGTGGAGGCGGCAGGAGTGGGTGTAGCCACAGACACACTGCTTTGTGGCCCAAACAGTGCCTCGACAGCTAAAAGTAGTAGTTTGTGTGTGTGTGCGCAAAAACATTACCATCTTAACTGGCCACCAGACAAAGGACTGATATTTGGTGTTTAGCAAACACTTTCCTGTTTCTCTCTTCTTTCAATAAAATCTAAAATCTTCTACAATACACTGTGATTACCTTGACAATTCAATGTTATGTATATACTGGCAATCTATCCATCCAACAAGTGGTGGTTGGTTGCTATGCTACTCGGTTTTGACAATTGAATTTTCTGTTCCTTCCCCCCCCCTCTCTCTCTCTCTCATAATATTTCCTTTAGGTACCAACAGTTTTACCTTAGTTACACATACTGTACGTTGCCTAGCTAGAGCTTACATACGTGTGTAGACCCAGTTCTAGACAACGAGGAGTCAATAGTGTCACATTACCGAACACTCACTGACAGATTTTTAACCAAAAACTGAGTTGTCCGGAAACAATAGCTGAATTCCTTCTTCCATCTGTTGGGTATGTTTCTACCTTTTCAATGCCTGATGGACTCCTGGGTGAAGGTTATAAATTGGGATGCATTTTAAAAGGTTACATGTTGGGGATATATTCTATTGTTTTTTTATTGTTCAAAATCTCCAGGCTCTGTAAGTAATGTCTTAGCTTTAGTCTAATCACTCAAATATCCTTCAAATAGTCGCAAATAAGGCTATGATTTAAAAAATATATATATAAATATGGAGGATGGCTGGTGAAATGTGCACTACACATGTGGAAAGTTTAGGAATTTCACTAGCTACATACTGTTGTGTTATTCCTGAAATCTATCACATTTTAATTGCTAATGAGCCGAAGTTAAGTTTAATTGAAAATTAACTTACTTTTCCGTCGAGATTTGAAATCCTCGAGATTGACAAAAATGGAGGCTCTGTTGCTTGACTTGCCACTCCCAAACCCGCTAGCTCCGCCTCCTCCGCGTCTGTTCCCGCTTTGGCTTAGACTATGGTTGCGCAGGAACGACGGCGTCGAGCTGTTTCCTTGGGCGGCGGTGCTGGCCGGCTGTTGCCATGACACCCTGTGGGCCTGGTCTTGTGTCACGGCGGGTGTGGAGCTCTTAGTAGTCTGAGGTTTGGGTTGCTGTGGTTGCTGGGATGATGGTGGATTCTTGATTATCTGGACGTAAGTGCTGGGAATGTTCCCAAACAACTCCCCCTTCCTTACCTGCAGAATGAAAGAGAAAAAATATATAACTGGATTACAGCTTTTTTTTTAAGATTAGATTGTGATTGATGTTGAAAATCCTGGTGGAAGATTTATACACATGCATAATGTATATTCACATACATTGTACACAGATATACTCTTATATAGTGCACACCTGTGGGACCGTCTTGTTGTACACTAATTCATACTGCTCTGCCTGCGAGACATATTGACCCGTGTTGAGACCTTTATCTCATTTGTATGACTTTTAAGATTTTCTTTATCACACTGTTCTGCTCTTTGAGAGATTGTCTCTTACAATGTTCTCTCTTTCAACCTCTCTCTTTCTGATACAGTCTCCCCTGTAGGTCTCATATTTTCCTTCCTGTTAGCATATCTCTACATTCCAGTTGTGTTTACATTCGTTGTGTATTACCTGTGCATGTACTTCACACTATCTTCTGCTTTACTCAGTACTGCAAGTATATACGACTGTATTGCACACAGAGTAGGCGTTGCTATGCATGCGTGTATGTGTGCACGTGTGTGTGTGCATGTGTTAGTTTGTGTTTACACTGAAATCAATGAGTCCGAAAGTTATACAAACGTTCCTCATTTGAAGCCATAACTAACTACGAGAGTGTTAACTAGCTTGTCTGACCTTCATTAACCGAGGCTAGCTAATGAATGGTCATATTTCTCTCATCTGTTTACTTTAACTGAAACATTACTTTGCTCCTGTTTGTTGGTGAGTTTGTTATGTTGTCTTGTGTACACACTTGTTTGTCTTGTCAGATCATGTGATCACACATGCACACACATATGCTGGTACATACATACATGTGTCAGCACACACATATACGTGGTACTCACTGTTATAAAGATTCACACTCTGCTCATATAGATATACATGTAGTATATACATACATAGAACATAATGTGTATCAGGGCTGCATTTAAGATGGTGGGTGGGGGGGGGGGAGCATTTGCTTCCCCTAAAAGAGCTTTTGTCTCTGTAGAATCATTTAGTATTAATGTATAGACTACACAACATATAATCGACTTAAAATTCGTAAGTACCATACGGGTCTCTTATACAGTATAATATACTTGTATGTCTTTTCACTCTCACTGTCCATCCTAAAATCTAAGAAAATTGGTTTTGCCTCTCCTAGACTAGTTTTCTGTGAGCAACCCTGTGTAATATAATTACAGGCACCCAATGCATAAGGGACACACAGGCTTGAGACACACAGGCTTGAGGCACACAGGCTTGAGGCACACAGGCTTGAGGCACACAGGCTTGAGGCACACAGGCTTGAGGCACACAGGCTTGAGGCACACAGGCTTGAGGCATGAGTTGTACCTACTTGTACATTTCACACTAACACAATAATTCACGTACAGTATAACACCACACACACGCACGCACACACATAACAGTCATACAACTAGCACATGTGCACAAACTAATAAAAATGAGATGATTGGTCAGTATTTAATTTCCCCCCACACACATTTGGTTGTACTTTGCCCTACATGTATAAACATGTTATATCCGCCCCTCTTACAATTGTTTTCTACTTGGGTCATGTGTGAAATACTTGTTACATGTGTTAACTACATACATAAACAAGAGTTGTGGATTCCACTTTTGCTCCGATGATAACGTAGCAACAACGTGGTTTAAACGGAAACAAATATTTCTCAGATTATTTGGGGATGTAGTTTGGTAAATATCAAGATGGAGCGGAATCTAGTTTTTTTCCCTCGATCAACAAGTCTGTGGTTTTACCCGTTCACTGGAGGTCTATACATGCGTTCACAGATATTACGTCATACGTACATAATGCTGTGAGCAGAAAGCCATCAGAACTTTCACTTTCTTTCTCTAGTTTAAACACTAAAGATAGATCTACCAGTACCTTGTAGGTGACCCCATAGTCTATTAATATCACACAAGCCTATATAATCAACTATTAGCTTTTTTAATCATAATGCCCCACCCCCTTTATTGAAGTATACTAAAAATCTGTTCAACAAAAGTTAAAAATCAAGTCTCTAGTCTATAACTCTTACAAGTTAATTAGCTCTTGCCATTCCTTATTATAATAATAGTCCTGATTGTGAGGCTTCAATTCACGAAGGTGCCAAATGTATTTATGATTCTCATTATTGCTTCACACACTGTTTCGTCAACTATTGCTGACCGGTAAATTGTGAGGAAGTTATCAACATGACAGCACAGAGTATTTGTGTTGAATCGACCTTCATTATCTTTCAGATGTGTTGTGCATACGTACGTATGAATGTTTACAGTGATTCTATTGGGGATTCAATTCAGAACTGTATGGAAGAGATTTAGTAAACTAGACTGCCACACGGCATTGTACACTCTGTGTTTCTGGGGCAAGACAATTTGTCTGTTTAATAATTAAAAAAAACTCGTTAATATCTCAGTTTCCTGGAAACTTTTTCAAAGTGCCGTAAACATTGATTGCATAACGTATTTACGTATTTTTTTCCTACACCTGTTTGTGCTTTCATGCTTGCAAGTAATTGAATTACACATTTAAAGACCCCTTACCAGCCACCACTGAGGCATATCGTCGTGTTCCTGTATGTCTACCACCTCCACGGTCTCCCCCTCGGTGATCGAGAGCTCATCCTCGTCGTCAGCTTCGTAGTTGTACATGACGGTGGCAAAGATTCTCACTTTAGACTCCTCCTCCAACACCTTCGGTGTCATGTCCACGTAAGAATCGTAAATTTCGTCGACGTCTTCGTCGTCTTGCTGGTATTGTTCTTGTTTATTCGTCACCAAGCTAATTGCAGGGGTTGTCGCCTTGGTAGGAGTGGGTTTTAATTGCGACTCCACCTCCTGCTGGCTTCGCCATCGTCCCGAATTCGTTGGCTTGGGCGCGGTCTTGAGAAGTACTGCCGGTTGTGGTTCGTTGATAGTCGTGAACATCTTTGTGAGTTTGCTCACGGAGTCGTTGTTATTGGTGCTCGAGTTCACCCGAGGCCTACGCTGCTCAGGCTCCGCCTTCTTATCGCGCTGCTCTTCAAACATTGACCTAGGAAAAGTTGAAGAGAATCTACCAACAGTTTTCTCTTTGGTTTCTTTGATAGGATCTTTCTTCTCTTCAAATATATTCCTAGACGACAGCCGCCCTAAGGTGGTAGCAGTGTCCTTGGTGTCTTTTACGGAAGCACTTTTGTAACTTTGGCTTGCATCTTGGTCCTCGTTTTCTTTGACGCTGAATAGTCGACGACTTTTCAAGGCATTAGATGTGTTCTTGTCTGCTGTCAAGGGAGGTTTTGTTTTCTCAGCTACAGGAGGAGGAGCTTGCTTTATTCTTTCAGCGATGGAGCTAACTGATGAAAGTTTGTCTCTCTCTGGCACATTTATGGTCACTCTTGTACCTGCCTCGGAAGCAATCGATTCCGACGTAGTCTGCCGTTTAAATTTCCCAACCTCAGTCAACACTTGATTCTCGTAGTTTGGTCTTGTTTCTTTTGGCAGACTTTCTTGGTTTTCGTAGCTGATGCGTGGGCTTTCCATTGGTCTGCTTTCTGTGGCCACCTTTTGAAACCTTGATGCAGTTACACTTGATGCTGGATTAAAAGTTGTCTTTTTCTCTGATATCTTTTCACATTTTCCGAGCACTCCTTTTTTCCCAGACGATGGGTTGTCCCTGGCAATTGTGTTCCAAATTTCAACCGCTTTGGGTCGACCAGACGGGTGATTACTGAGGCAGGATTTGGCGAGAGTTTTGAGAGAGTTGGAATCTGATATCACACTTGTAAACTCCTCCCTTCGATCCCATTCCGATACCGGAATGAGCTTGTCTTGGAGGTTTGGATCCAGCATGGTGGCTTCCGTCGGCAACGGCCACTGACTAGACAACAGGTGGAGGATGAGTACTCCGTAAGAGAACACGTTACTACTCGCGTCAAACTTTGGATTATTGACGAGAACTTCTGGTGCCATGTAGCACAAGGTTCCCGGAACCTTAGACAGCCTGGAAGCCTTTGAGATGGTCATTTCGGTTATTTTGGCAATTCCGAGGTCGGAAAGTTTTGCCCGGTAGCTGTCAGCCAGTAAGATGTTATTAGCATTGAAGTCCCGATGAACTATCGGCTTGACTCGTTCGTGCAGGTATCTCAGTGCTAGGGAGATATCGGAGAGGATCCTGTTGCACAAGTGGCTTTGGGTGAGTGAGTTTTGGTCCAATGCCTCCCCAAGTGTCAGTGGCAGGTGTTCCACCACGACCAGCGGTGCGTTGCTAGGCGTGATGTACACACCCAGAAATTGCACAATGTTCGGGTGAGCCAACTGAGCGAGGGTGCGACATTCCTCGGCAAACCTCATGGAGAATTTCCTCGGGTCTCGCTGATAAAGTGAGGGAAATATTTCTTTGCCCGCGCACTTCAGCCCCCTGAGGGTCAGTGCGGTGGTTGTGGCATACGGGCTTCTTTCAAGCTCTTCTCCACTTTCTTCGCATGGGAGGATATGGCCTTGGAGGCCTTCACGAATATTCTGGAGATAGCTAGCGTCCATGGTGGTAGTGCTTGTTGCTGATGTGTAACAGCTACGAAACTTCTAGGCAGAGACAAACTTTCTAGAAGAGCTCTCTAATACAACAGAACACTCAGCCTGAGAGCTCTGCTTCCAAACTCGAAGAAAAAGCACTCTTAAGTTGAGATCAGCAACACTTCAATCCAAGATCTAAAAGCCTATTAGAGATACTGTTTGTAGGGTAGCACTCAGAGAAAGTTTCCAAAAGAACTTCAGAAGTTCTTGAAGTGGTTTCCAGTGCACACTTCAATGTCCAGCTGTGCAGTTAACTGACTCGTTATCAGTACCTCTGCTTATACTGCTCTACAAAGGCAAGACTCTAATACTTCACTTTCAAGATAAGCCTCGTCTATAAGTTGGAATAATCCTCGATATCTTTGGAACTAATCAGTACCTACAAAGTTTAATAATAACCTTGTCTCTTTTTGGGAGGGTTATGAGAAATGACAAACAGATCTACTAAGACTTCAGCTCAGCTGTTGCCAGATGCTGCAGAGGAATAGAAGACCTACACAAAAGTAAAGAGTTCCTTTCAAAATGAGTCCATTATGAACATTCTTAGCTTTACCTTGGATATTGAAAGATGCACACAGCCTGCGCTTGTGTTTACTTTCTCTATTACTTTGCCGGCTGGAAAATTTGTTTTTGGTCAGACTAAATTAGCTTAAGTATGATTTGTGAAATACCAAAATCTGCTGCGTGCTTGTTATTAATCTGTGTGGGCGTGCAGGCGTTGTTGATGTAGTCATCGTGTGTGTGTGTGTGTGTGTGTGTGTGTTTGGTTCCTGTTTAATGGTGGCTGTCTAATGGCAGCTAGTTCTTTGATCATGTTGAGAAACAGTCACTTTTCAATTACATTGTCTTTGCACCGTTATTTTGGCTCCAAACTGCCGGGAAATATTAAGTCTTTAATGAAACGTAAGTCTTTTTATGAATAACTGCCAAACTAATGCACGGACATGCCCATAATTTGATGTAGCTGATAAGATTGTTGAAAGGGTGGTAGCAAAACAACACTTGGTGTTTTTTTTTTAAGAATTTCTTTTTCTAATTTCCTCGTCAAAATGAAAGTGATTTAATTTCCTGCTTTCCAATGTCAACCCACACATTTCAGGTGCGGTAATTACCGTGTGTGTGTGTGTGTGCGTGTGTGTGTGTATGTATGGTTAGGTAAGGTAATATGAAGGTGATATCATCGATTGTGTTTGTCCCTGAGTGCACATTATTTCATCCACTTTCTGATAAACAGCAACGTCTCTAAGAAGTACAAACATTACACACTATACAGAGAGGAAACTAAAAACGAGAGGTTATAATGTCCTAACTTTTGAATGCATCACAATTCATACATGTTACAGTGCTTAGAGTGGGGGAAGGGGGAGGGGCACAGGAGGGGGAGGGGCATAGGAGGGCGACACTTTATTTGAATTTTCCTTCCAATATAATTCCATTCACTCATTATTCTCTCTATAATTTATCTGACCCCGCCACTTTCTGTGTGTTTCTAGCACAACGACAGACGGAGGGAGCTAGATGGGCGTGTCTCACAGACTGGGGCTCTGAACAGGAAAGAGGAAGACGTGTCAACGCCCCTCCACTTGCACCACCTATTCCTGCACGTCAACAAAGTAAGCTACGAGACATGCATATGTACATACATGCATACATACACGCATACATACATACATACATACACACATATATACACACATACATACACACATACACACTCATACATACATACACACTCATACATACATACACACATATATACACACATACACACTCATACATACATACATACACATACATACACACATACATACACGCATATATACACACATACACATACATACATACATACACACATATATACATACGTATATACACATATACATACATACATACATATATACATACATATATACATACATACATACACACACACATACATACGCACGCGTACATATAAGCACAAGGTAAATTGGCAATACTCGATGAAGGAAATGTTTATTGGCTTGTCCCTGTCTCTCCTCCCTCTCTCCCTCCCTCCCTCTCTCCCTCCCTCCCTCTCTCCCTGGTGTAGGTTGATCTCGATCCTCCTGAAGATTGCGAGGTATTTTTCTTTCTGTACAACTTTGAAGAGTCGCGTCAAGTGAGCGAACGGTTCATGAGGCACGTGGCGGGAGTACCTCCCAAGGGCAAGAAAGCCACACAATTCCCTGACGACAAGAGTACGGCTTTATTCACCGTAAGTTACAGTACCCCTGGATTATTCAGAGTATTAATCTCTGGCCATAAAGAACAGTGTATTATTGTAGTCCTTGTCAACCTGGTACGGTTTGAAAGCTGAGGAGCTAATTTATTGATAAATAATAAAAAATAAAAAATTCATTTCAATATTACTTTAACTTCAATATAAGCTACATTGTGCAAGTACATAAGTAAATAAATAAATAAATAAATAATTAAATAAATAAATAATATCATCAATAATAGTAATAATAGTAAAATAGTCAAACATAATAAATAATAATTACCTTTTTGTAGTTATTAATTTCAAGGTTTAGGATAGTTCAGTCTTCTTCTGGGGAAAGCTCGGTAAATTGTCCACTAACCAATCCACTTCAGTGAGTAGGGGACTTTAATGCATCACTTCATTCTTATGCCTTCGGTATTTGTTTTGTTGTTTCATTGACTGTTGTTGTTGTTTCATTGACTGTTGAAGAAGTAGTCTCTCGTCTTCCTCATGTCACACTGTACTCGTCTCTTGTTTCTGTCTCCATGTGTGTATGTATGTATGTATGTATGTATGTATGTATTAATCTCTGGCCATAAAGAACAGTGTATTAGTGTATGTTTATTGTAGTCCTTGTCAACCTGGTACTTATGTGTGCTACATGTAATGTGCATGTTGCATGTAACTCGTACCATGGTACGTTCAAACTGTCCAATCAGATTGCTCTATTCGCAATAAATATATTTCATACCCGCCTCCTAGGAGGGGAATAAGTGAATCATCCAATCAAAATTGTTATGTGTTTCCTATAGCCTAGAGCCGGTACAAGTCGGTTGCACCCTCCACGTGTGGTTGGTATGGGATTTATGCTATCCTTGGGCCTTCGGAGCTCATTGTGTAAATTCCATACCAACCTCCACATCGTTGTGTAATGTACATGTATGCATGATTTGTGTATGTATGTGTGTGCATGATTTGTGTATGTATGTGTGTGCATGATTTGTGTATGTATGTGTGTGCATGATTTGTGTGTATGTGTGTGTATGTATGTGTGTGCATGATTTGTGTATGTATGTGTGTGCATGATTTGTGTATGTATGTGTGTGCATGATTTGTGTGTATGTGTGTGTATGTATGTGTGTGCATGATTTGTGTATGTATGTGTGTGAATGATTTGTGTATGTATGTGTGTGCATGATTTGTGTGTATGTGTGTGTATGCATGATTTGTGTATGTATGTGTGTGCATGATTTGTGTATGTATGTGTGTGCATGATTTGTGTATGTATGTGTGTGTGCATGATTTGTGTATGTATGTGTGTGTGCATGATTTGTGTGTATGTGTGTGTGTGTTGCATGTATGTACATTAAAGCTCACTCTGGATGATGTTGGAGCATCTGGTGTCAGAAGGAATAGTCTCCTAGTCTAAGAAATTTAAGTGTGTTGCTTTGTATGTGTGTGTGTGTGTGTGTGTGTGTGTTGTGCGTGTGCAGCGTTCTCAGTAATAACAGCACACACTCACATGCTCAAGTGTGGCGAGTGACTGTGTTTGTGTGTTGGTACAAAGTTTGTTTTTAGTTTTGGAGTGTGATAATCTTTTTCCCCATATTTCTTCTAGTGATAAAGTACATATAATTGTATTACACCAACTATACATGTGTTGTCTGTTCCACTAACCCCCCTCTTATCTGGGCACTTTGGGACCTCCAGGTGTTCAGATCTCAGGCTTACAGGTTGTTCAGGGAAAACTTAAGCATGTGATGTGTGAGGATTGTACGAGGATTAGTTTTAGGATGTTAAATAATATATTAAATAATGATGAGATACACAGCCAGTAAAGAAGGGTGTGGCACATGTTTAAGGGTTATGGATATATTACAGTATGTGAGTAATTTTGGGCAGTTTTAATGTAATTGTTTCACATTTCATAACTTATTTCTTTCCAGCACTTAGTAAGGGACATATCACTCACTAGCTTGTCAAAGTCATTGGGAAACTTTAACTCATTTCCCAATATTGTAGTTTGGTAAAGTATTCCTGCAGCTAAAAGATGTTCCTGGTGCCTGAGACATTTGTACACAACATTACAAGTACATGCATGCATGCATTATCTATTGTTTTTTCAAAGGAATCAAATAGCAGTTTTTGATATACCGTGTATGTATATTTAAACCCGTGCTGCATGGTCAATTTGTTATCCTCTGTTTTAGGCAGTGATATGCAACTCTTAAGGCAATCCTCAGGCATTTGTAGCAACTAAAATGAGAACTGTGAGGAGTTGTTTACAATAATATTTAGAGCATGGCTACTGTAGTTTTTGTATTGTGACAGAGGAGTTTTAAACTGTTTAGGTCTTTCAAAGAGGGACACTATTAACTTACTTAGTGTCCCTCCGATTGCACTTAGTGTCCCGTTGTTAAGAGCAGTCGCTACATTCTAAATAAGTTAGGCACTGCAGCTGTTGTGAACTACCATGTTTAGGGTCCTTCAGGGCCTAAGTAGTGCCCTCGCTGCGCTCGGGGATGCTACAACTAGAACCTTCAAGACCCTAAGTTCCCTCTGAGACAGCGCCTAACTATTATTTGGAATGCTACAAAGTCCCTTATTTGCAAAAAAAACAACAACTATTTTTTTCAGTTATATATATCTTTGTGGAAAGAGAAATGTATTGTGATTTCAATATACACTTTCTTATAAGATCAAATTTTCATTCCAAAGTTGTACAATTTGGGTCTCAAAATCTCGTACCATATTACTTTCCCTTTGATTCTACGTGTAAATCATTTTAACAATATCAAATAACAATTAGAAACCATTATTTCGAGATCCCATTCCTTGATCCCTATTCCATAACAACTATTTTGGTTTTCCCATTCCAGGATCTTGGTTCCAAGGATCTGGAGACATCTGGCATGTACCTGGTGTGTCAGTTGATCCGCAGAGGCAAGATGTTGCTGGACGACAAGAAGAACGTGGCTCAGAACCCGTACCGGCGTCCCTACGCTGGAGGGGCCTTGGAAGTGTCCTCCATTCTCAAAGCCAACGAGGAGAGAGACAAGATGGTGCATGATGATGACCTCCGCAGCGCTCTTTACAACATGCCTCTGTATCTGTGGTAAGTAGTGAGGATTCACCTTTGTGATGATCTTTTACCGTATTATGTGGGTAAGGGGAACTTTATGTTGGTGTTGTTTGAAGGGAAACTGCAAAAAAAAACAAAAAAACAAAAAAGAACTGTTAGTTATTGTAGTTTTAATCTTAAACATGGTCTCCCATCATCTCACTTTTCTTTTCATATACAGTTTAGTTGTAATGAAACAATCGTTCACTCTTACTGAAGAAATCCAACAACAACTACGACAACAACACGAGGCAAACAAACAACAACTACGACAACAACACGAGGCAAACAAACAACAACTACGACAACAACACGATACAAACAATATTTTGTTTCTATGTTTATTCTTCGTTTGATACTCAAACTATTTGACTATATGCACAGACTTGCTGTGGATGAAGGCAAACAGCAGATACAATGCATTATGGATGTATGCACTACGAAATTAATAGAACCACATTCTGGTAAATGGTTCCGATTTAGCCTGTTTGTACCATCTCGTTAAAACTTCTGAAACACCCTTTTCAGAAACCAGAAGCTTTAGGCTATTAGGCTTTAATGTAAGTAAATATAAATATACATACGTTCACTGTGTATACAATATAAGTTATGTAAAAATAACATTGTAAGGTTACAAAACTTTAGCAAATAGGTTACTTACAATATCTACTTTGCTATGTAATCATTCATGCCCCAAACATTGTGAAACACTTAATTGATTTTTTCCATTAAACTAATGCTACAGTCTGCCGACCACAACGTTTAACAGTACCAACCAATTACACAATGTTAGTGATCGTTTACAGTTACAATACCAATCATCCACCCACCCACTCACTCGCGTACGCACACAGATACATACTATTTTTAATTGTTGAATCATATCGTGCAGTATTTGGTCTTGCTAACACATACACACACTCAGGCCTGCAGTCATGCAGGGAACCGTACATATGTTGTATGTGCGTAATGAAGAGTTGCCTAACGTGTTGACCAGATCCACCATGGAGTACATACTCTAGGGCTAGGGCTAGGGCTAGGGCTAGTAAAAAAAAAAAAAAAAAAAAAAAAAATTAGATGTGTACAAATCCTCGGATTAACATTAGTGGAATAAAAGTAGATAACAACATACATACTAGATTGAAACTTTCTCACCTAAAGGGGTCTGGAAAAAAGCAAAGGAAAAATGAAAAAGTTTCAATCTAGTTTTTTAAAGGTCAGAACTTGAAGGTAAGATGTGTTTGTATGTGTGTGTGTGTGTTGAAGTCTAAATTCTAATTGAAGAGCTTTGTTGGTATTCGTGTGTGTGTATGTGTGTGTGTGTGTGTGTGTTTTCTAGTAGCAGTGCCAGTCATGAGAATGACTTCTCCACTCTACACACTTTCATAATCAAGAAGTACGCGGGTAAGCCGGGACAGAAGTTGGGCTGTGCCATCTCCCTCGTGCTCAAGTGAGTTCTTATGTGTTGTGTTGTTGTTATGTGTGTGCTAATTTGTTGTTTGTTTTATTTGTAGTCCAAAAAATACATTTTTATACATTTACATATCATTCGTTCCTTTGTATTGTACTGATTTTGCCGCTGTGTTTAATTTTGTTTTTTAGAATTAGTAGCATATCTTTGGTAATGGTTAGCTCTCTTTGAATATTATCGTGCTACCACCACAAGCTCGGGTCTCTTAGCCACTTTACCCAGCACCTTTAAATGTCTAGAGTTGTCTGTCTCTCACTTTCACACATAACACGCACACACACACACACACACACACACACACACACACAGTGTTTTAGAAGTTTGAGTTTTCCGTACCTTGTATATTATAAATAATTTACATGTACTATACAATATACCACACCTTAACAAGCAAGTACAAATGCACACACACACACAAAAACAAACAAACAAAAACAACAACAAAAAAACAACAACAAAAAAACAAAAAACAAACAAACCACATACATGTATGTACACATTCTATATCTGTCAGTACTTGTGTTCGTTTTAGTTTGTTGCTTTTTTAATTTTTTTTATTTGCATCGTTGTTCTCTTGATTCTTACTTGTACAGAGGTTTCCATGGTGACCTTAACGAGGTGAAGAAGTCGAACCCGAGTGTGTTCGGCAGTCCGGTGGAGGTTGTCCACAAGTTGGGGTTTCCGGATGTCATACTGCCGGGAGACGTCAGGAACGACATCTACGTCACTCTGGAAGGGGGCAGCTTCGAGAAAGGGACCAAAAGGTCCGAGAGGAATGTGGAGGTGGCGGTGGAAGTTATTGACGGAGCCAAGCAAGTCATTCCTGTGAGTGGGTGTGGCAGGGGGTGGGGCCGGGAGTGCAATAGATACGGGAGGGATGGGGGATTATAGTTTAATGCAAGAGGACTTCGGCAAGAAGTCGAAACGTCGGGTTAAGTTTAACAATATTGGCTATTAGAACGATTAGTCTAGTGTGCAAGAGACTTTGACAGAGTTTCAAAACATATGCCATACTATGTAGACTGATTTAATGTGTGGACCAATGCCCCTGTCTTTAAAAGCAGCCATTATTTGCTTTAAAATTTTCACATATGAAATGCATATGTAGGTATGTATGTACTGTACATGTACTGTATGTATGTATGTACTGTACATGTACCAGGGTTTCATTTAGGGGGGGCGAAAGGGGGCATTTGCCCCCCCTTGGGTTCTAAATGCCCCCCCTTGGATTCTAAGTGCCCCCCACCCTTTTGAAAGAACCGATATTTATTAAGAGAAAAATGTAAACCAAATTAATAATAAACAATATTCACACATCAATTCGTCTAGGTTTTTTGTTCCATACTGTAATAATGTCATTTAATTGTGTAGATGAGAGCGTCTCGGGTGTCTCCATTGCTATTTTCATCAAATAGGATAATTGTGATTGCCCAATTCGATTTCGAATTCGTGTTTTAATTAGTTTCATTTTGGAGAAGCTCCTTTCCACTGAAGCAGTGCTGAC
>WLWD01001744.1_pt1 | contig 29099 bp, 18 predicted proteins | sample 6712731 | NCBI WGS metagenome assembly WLWD01 (sample SAMN12718690, study PRJNA576275) | sponge metagenome | isolation source: marine sponge | host: Mycale hentscheli | place: New Zealand: South Island, Marlborough, Capsize Point | collected 2014-11-01
CATGTGCTATGTGTGTTACATGTGTGACGTGTGTGTTGCATGTGTGTGTTACATGTGATGTGTGTTACATGTGTTATGTGTGTTACATGTGTAATGTGTGCGTTGCATGTGTGTGTTACATGTGTTATGTGTGTTACATGTGTAATGTGTGCGTTGCATGTGTGTGTTACATGTTATGTGTGTTACATGTGTAATGTGTGTGTTTGTTGGGGAGACAATTATTTATGATTGTGAATTAGGATAATTACATCACTCAGTTCCTGGTCAATATTATTCTAGAACACAATTCAGTGCATCCACGCTTTCTTGTAACATCACTCAGTTCCTGGTCAATATTATTCTAGAACACAATTCAGTGCATCCACGCTTTCTTGTAACATTTATTGACTCGTTCAATCTTTCATATACCCTAACCACAAAAAAATTTCCCCATGTTCTTGTGGACAAAGATTTTCCAATAGCGAAGGTACACTGTATAAGAAAAAAAAAAGCATGGGGCTAACCTGGATGATGCCTAATTATGCTGAAGTCTTGCTGGTCAGACAGTGTCCTCAGCACCATGTTCTGGCACAACTGCAAAAGGAAGACAATATACAGTGTACATGGTGAAATTTCCACAGGATGTGTCATACATAATGGTGGGAAACTTGTCCAGTCCCATAAAAACTAACTTTAAATAAGGTGGCATTAAAATAGTCGTTTTTTTTTTACAATGTTCTTGAGAAAGTCAATGAAAACTTTCGGACTGTTACCAGGGTTTCAATTGGGGGTGGGATGGGGGGGGGAGAGGAAGGGGGCATTTGCTCCCCCTTGGATTCTAAATGCCTCCCCTTGGATTCTTGGATTCTAAATGCCTCCCCTTGGATTCTTGGATTCAAAATGCTTAGGACTTGAAAGAACCCACAGCTAAAACTACATATTTATTAAAAAAAGTTGTAAATCAGATATAATAGAAACAACATTCACATATTTTCCACCTGTCATAAAAACTCAGATTGGTGGCTAAAGCCAGTTGCCCTGGGTTCGATTCCGTGGCGACAACCAAGTTTTTTCACACATTTTATCTTGGTTCATTCCCCACCCTGGAATGCGATAAGTCAATTTGAATGTTATGAACCCTTTCCAACCCACCTGGTTATGGTTCCCAGGGTTTCATACAGAATTTTTGTCTGGGGGGGGGCGGGGGGAATTTCGCCAAAGAGAAGAAAGCGTATGGAGAAAAATAAGCTTACCAAGCCACCAACCCTACAAGATGTCAAGGCTGAAATGGAGTCTACTAGTGCTTACACAGATATTTTTCCAGAGATTTTCAAGCTAATGAACTTAATTTTGGTCCTCCCGGTCGGCACAGCAAGTGTGGAACGCTCCTTTAGTAAAATGAAACTATTTAAAACTAGGCTTCGTAACAGAATAAGCGATTCTACATTACCTAAACTGATGCGAATCGCCATTGAAGGGCCTGAGCAATCAGAAATTGACTTCAGTGAATTACACCTGTAAATTCTGGGGCGAGGAAACTTTTCCTGGGGGGGTGGGATCTCAGTGCCCCCCACCCTCTGTATGAAACCCTGGTTCCTCTCCGGAGGGAAAGGGGTTTCTGGTAGACACCGAATAGGTGTTCTGATGGCACATACTTGGTGGCTGTTGAGTAGGAGACTGCGGCATTGCAGTACTACTCAGCAGTATAAAGGTAAAGTGTGTGAGGCTTGGAAGTCGTGGGTTGTCGTAGCTCAGTGGTTAGAGCACTGGTGGCTAAAGCCAGAGGCCCTGGGTTCGATTCCCTGGCGACGACCAAGTTTTTTCACACATTTTATCGTTGTTCTTTCCCCACCCTGGAATGCGATAGTTTTCAACATTCACACAGTAATTCTTCTAGGTTTTCTGTTCAGCATAGCCACTTGTTCTTGGAATGTGGTTATCTTGATGTTCACATTGTGTGTGTGTGTGCGTGCGTGTGTGTGTAGAAAGGGGGGGGGGGGGTTAGCCTCGGCCAATTATGCCAGCATAAGTATGATCATAACAAGTGTGCCAAAGCATTGAGCATAATGCCAGCAATAGGTGGTTTTTTCCTTCTTTTTTTTTTTGGAAATGTCGCTCTCACACACAACACAATAAATTTTTGTCCCAGAAGTCAGAAGTGAACAAGTTTTCTCTGTCTTTAGTACATCATTTGATAAATCTCAACAAAGCTCATTAGAAGACTGTAGAAACATCTATTATGCTCCAATACAACAATCGTTAATTCATAATATTAGACCATTGACGTGGTTATTTCTGTTGGTTTGAGCATAATAAGTAAAGGTGCATAATATGACATTTTCTAAGCTTAATACGAAAATTTGAAAAGAATTGGAGCATAAATAATACGTTGGAAAAAAGCATAACTGGCCCAGGCCTAGGAGTGGTTACACATTTTTCCTTGGAGTGTTTCTGGAAGAAGATATATCTTTTGCCACAGTGCCGTCGTTGTGTAAAATTACACTCTTGCAAGCCCCAAAGATTAAAAAGTTCGAACATTAGCTTCACATGGGATGGGTGTGGGCGTGTGCTGAGGGGAGGGTGCATACCGTTTTCTTTTAGATCAATTTAATTTTTAATTCAGTTGATATTGTATTTAAGAGGTAGGTAAGATTCCTCCTCCACTTAAGTTCCTTCCTACCACCCTGCATCATACCTAAATAGACATTACTCTACTAATGTAGATTACAGAACAAATTTATAGCTGCGAATGAAATACAGAAAATCAAGTTTCTTGAGATAGCAGGCCGGCATTCCACAATGTTCTGTGATACTAAACTTGACTCACTTGTTTGTGAGTCAAGATGCACTTAATAATTCTATTTCCCTCCTATTGTGACTCGTGCCGCTTCCACCCCCTTACATTTCCAAAACTCTACTTTGCCCCCCATTGCCAAAACGTCTGGATGAAACACTGGTTACGAATAGCTGTTAAACTACAACTAGAGAGTATTGACTTTAAAGGAGTGTTGAATTTATCACTCGTACAATTACGTCATTTAAGGGGAGGAGGAGAGAGCGGTGGATCGTAGGGCTTTTATAATCTATATGTGACCATCTGCAGGAAATCGGGCACAACGCAGTGTGCGTAAACGTCGGGAAAAGATCGATTTAATTCTTAAAAAATGTATTGAATAAGCTTACAGAAGGGAGCGGTTAGAGTGCATATATTGACACCGGTTGAAGCAACGGTTTTAAAACTCAGAGAGCTCAATATACAGATGCCGAACAATGTGCAAGTGCAAACTTTTTTTTTTGATAGGGCCTGCGTTGTGCCCTATTTTCCTGTAGACGGTCACATATGAAACTGCATATGAAAGCACCAATGGTGTGAGCCTCATCACTTGGACACTTTACTATCACTAACTATTTCCATAAGAAAGCTAGCTCCAACACAACACAAAGAAAAGGCTGGATGGTTGGAATAATTATTAGTCATGTTATTACAGTTGCCACATGACCATGGGGTTAAGAAATGATTCCCCATAGCAACCAATCCCACAAACCACAACTTGTGTGACACACATAAGGTCATAAGTTTACTCACTTGAAGTGTCTGTGGAGCTGTAGAGTTCAAAATATCCCTCCTGAGAAATTCTTATGAACTAATCCTAAACAACACAGACTTCAGTAAATCACATGTATACATACACATGCAGAAATCATCTTTTTTTTAATTTTAATTTTTTATTATTATTTTTTTTTTTATTCTCTCACTAAATATCAATATTAATTGTTTGTTAGGTGGGGGGCAATAAGTCAAAGCTGTATTTGTGATAATTGCACAACCAAGGTACACATGCAATCACAAGTGTTATATATAGATGTCATTATTCAGCTGGACATACTGCCTGTCTAGTGGGGAGGGAGGGGGGAAGGACTACAGCCAAGTATTATTAAATCTGTGAAATATCAGATATAGACCAACTTGTGCTTGAACAACACATACACATAACCAATGGCATACAGCTTTATAACATCTCCTTAATGAAAATGCACACAAACACACACACTCCCACATTCAACACAACAGAAAATGGAAGAACCGCTCCTGGACATACGAAGTGACAGACTGTTTCACTTCATCTCTAATTATATTCATAACTGCCTACTCATCCGAAGGTATCAGCACACTCATTCCCTATACTACTACTACTACTACTACTACTACTACTACTACTACTACTACTTTCAATAATAGTGGGACTTAAAAACAACAGCTTGGAGACTTACTTGAACACGCAATCATCTGGTTGTTACTTGAAAAATGGCAACGAGGGCTATATGACAGCTCTCAGTGGCAGTTTGAGGTCTCCGGCTGAATGTGCACTGCTAGTGACTTCTGGGGCATTGCGGTGTGAAGAGTGCGACAGGTTTCCCAAGCACTTGGCCACCATCCAGACATTATCTAGGCAACAGGCCAGTCATGTAACGCTATCTACCCTCACCATCCACAGACCATAGCTCACAATAGTAGAGTTATTTAAAGCACCATAGTACCAGAAAAACCATCAGTAACCTCCCTAATACATATACCCTTCCACTGCAATAGTCAATTCATACAATGGTCAAAGCATGAATAAATGCCTGAGCTCACACCAAATACGTAACACAACTTTCACTTGTGTGCAGGCACACATACTTACACCTCACAAGAAACAATTGAAATAAATAAAAATAAATGATACATTGACCAATTTATTTACAACTCATAAACATGCATTAGTACGCTTGTATAATTTCCAACAGAACACCACAGATGCCAACAGCCACAGAAAGGAACTCAAGACAATGCACACACATCACATCTGAAGTACTGCAAATTAGTCTTTCTTGATTTAACTTCAACACTACAAAACAACAACAATATGAACTGTAGTTGCAGTTTTTATTTAAGATACATTTTGCTGATTGTGCAGAACAGGTCGTTGACCAGACCTCCCCGCGAGGTAAAGGGTCGGCGAAGGGGGGGGGGGGGGTCCTGCTAAATTGAACGAAATCCTGCTAAATTTTGTATCATGTCCTGCGAAACTTGACTTTCAGGTTGGCAAGTCTGCCCCCCCCTTCCCTTCCCTGCAAAAAACTTCATGCAAGCTACCTGCAGATGTTGACCTATCATACCACCAATGACCACAATGGCCATCCACAATCATTCAATATCCAGCCACTGCTGCAACTCCCAAAACCACCAGCAAGTTGTCAATGCAAGCTAGCTGCAGATGTTGACCTATCATACCACCAATGACCACAATGGCCATCCACAATCATTGAATCCAGCCACTGCTGCAACTCCCAAAACCACCAGCAAGTTGTCAATGTGTCTGGCACACATGTGCATGAACACACACCATGCACACTCTCAGTTCTAGAAATCATCAGCCAGTAACTAAAAAGTCTGGGTCTCATGTAGCTCTTCCTTCAACCCAAGGGTAACAGGACAAGCCCCTGTATTACCTGTCAGCATCTGCTATGACACCTCTATCACAGACATAGCCAACACTCATATAGGCCAACCACCAAAAACTAAGAAATCAGCTTCTATAAGTACTCAAGTATTCTACAAATTCAGTGGAGCCAATGTCCCCCCCCCAACAAAGAAGATTATAAACTACGTAATTTCTTGCTATTCCATTTCACACCAAAACAATCAAATCATTATTCAGCATATTATTGTATTCATTTTCTGGCGTGTTAGACTGACCAACTACCCAACTACCGTATATTGTACTTAATTGCATTACTTTGGAGTGAATATTTCATGAGTGAGTGACTGTATGTCAAGTATGAGGTCTTTGAGAATTACTTCGACTTACTTCAAGAGACACAGCTGCTTCTCAAATGATGCATGCACTATTCTCAGGTCAGTCGCAACACAATGGCTCCAGCAAGAGGAAGGGGTGTAGTATTCAGCACAATATCCTAACATAGAAAATATCCTTGTATGAGGGGAAGAACACTACCCACTATAAATCGCAACAAAAAAAAAAGACCATTTTATCGCCTACATAACTTGAACATGCTAGGTTACCAAAATACTTCAAAAAATAATTCCAGCACTACTTACAAGCATTAGAATTAGGGAACTCCTCTCTCTCTAGCTCACGCAGATGGCGATTGGCCATTAGAATCCCGTGCGGTCGTGAAACACGACCACTCACTATATATACTATTCTCCGACGTGCACAATGAATGATTTTGTTGAGGGGCGGGGCAGCTCGTGTAAAACCTTGCCGTCCCCTACCTATTGAGCTATTCAGTAGTATATATGTTGTAATCTCTATTACAATAATACTTTGAGTTTATATACAATCAATTAACTTCTTGTTACAGTTGTGTGAAACAAATTCGGATGATTACATAAATACATTGTCACAGACTGCACAAATGTAGCCACTGTCAGTCTCATCTAGGCAATAAACGTGACTCCATACACTACAGTCTTCGTTGCTGCATTGAATCCATTCATAAGTTTGAATATCATCTTTGTACAGCCCAAAACATACAGAACAAGCATCTTCATCAGACTCCCTATTGGTCTCCAACATTCTCTTTCTTTTAGGATATGTCTTCCCAGATCCTGAGAACTCTCCTGGTAGCTTCCTATTCACAGATGACGAAGGCACTACAAACGCAACAGGATTGTTGTTCCCCTTTGTCTTTTTCTGCTTTTTAGCTTTTTTCTTTGCTATCGCTTCTTTCTTGGCTTCCCTTTCAGCCAACTTTCTTTTCTTTTCTTCTTCTCGAGTCACCCTTTTTTCCTCGCGTTCTCTCTTTCGTCTAGCCTTTTCTTCTTCCTCGTCTTTTTTCTTCTGTTCTTTTTCCCGCAAAAGCCGACGGGACTCTGCACTGGTTAAGACACGAGCACACTTGTTGGATGCTTTTAATCTTGTTTTCCTGATAGGAGTTGGGTATGCAAGGAATTCAGTAACCGGTGAAGTCTGAGGAGTATTAGAGGCCGACACAGCTACAGGCGGAGACTGAGGAGTATTAGAAGCAGATGCAGCATGGCAAGATTCACAAGAACTTTGACTTGAAACTGAAAGGTGACTAATCAAACATTCCTGTGAAGGCAGTTGGTCAATTGTGCCACTAGCACTGGGAGTCGGAGTTTTCAGGATGCCATCTAAAAAAAAAAACATTATCTCTTTAAAAAACTAATCAACAAAGCCAGTACCTCAAACATAATAACCATGAGCACACCAGGCTCTAGAGGGGGAGAAGAGTAGTGTGGCGTAGCCAGACCCGCTACGCGGGGAAAGGGTCTGGGGACATGCCTATACCAAATTTGTTCTGATGCACATATGATGCAGCGGTCAATTACTGGTTGGGAATAATCGTGAGTGTTCAAACTCTACCGCAAATTGAATTCCTACGCATTTACAATTTGGTATAGGTATGTCCCCAGACCCTTTCCCCGTGTAACGGTTGGGTAAAGGGTCTGGCTATGCCAGACTAGGAGAAGCGTCAAGTGGGTAGTATACAGTGTTGCTATAAAGGAATTCTGGCACTGGGTCACTTGTTGGACCAATCCATAATATTGTAACTCAAATTTCATTGGACTTAATAACAACAACAACAACACCACTAATAATTGCTTTAATAGTATCACAAAGGGATTTTAATTCTAAACAAAGCACTGCAAACTGTACCAACATATTTTAGATTTGCATCGAAGAATCCTTAACAGTAACTAACCATACAAATCGTTATACACTTACGGGGAGCTTGAGGGGATCTTAGAGAAGACTCTGCAAGCATGATCCGACTGGAACGACTTGGAGTAACAGCGCTTGTTACGCTTACCATGTCACCTAAGTGTAAAATACCTTCATTAAAACAACAAAATACTCAGTAGCTCGCAATATATCCAGTGGTAGATTCATAGGGGTTAGTTGCAGTAAAACCCCCTTTGAACGCAGCAATTAAGATTTAAGGGGGATCCCCCTAGTACTCATTGCTCCTCCTACAAACTCAAAAACACTATTCCGCCCCTCCTAGCTTCGTTTTCTATGTGCAGCCCTAGTCATGATATATGTTCCCAATATCTTCTAAACAGGAACTTCTGGAGCATTATAGATTAAGAAAACACATACGAGCAACAAGTAACTAGCTACAATTACAAATAAAAAACAAAGTTATGCGACTCTAATACACAGGTTACCAAATTTCATTTTAAAATTCAAAATCTGCCACTAATGACATGTAAGTGCATGTGTGTACTTTGTGTGTGCATTTATGGATGCACATTTGTGTGTGTGTACACATGCATGCACATCTATCCACGATTCAAAGTTTGGAGCAATAAATAAACAATACAAATAGCTATACTTACGAGATCCAGCATCTGACACATATGGTGCAGACTGAGGTTGAGGGGATCTTGGAGAAGACTCTGCAAGCATGCTCCTACTGGAACGACTTGGAGTGACAGCACTTGTTACGCTTACCACGTCACCTAAATGTGAAACACCTTCTTTTAATTACAATATTAAAATGACTAATACTCAGTATCTTCAAATAGATCAACACTTGAGCATTTGTGTGCATATGTATCATCAACAAGGTTTGACAAAAAATACAAGAATTTGCTATACTTACGAGATCCAGTGTCTGACTCATATGATACAGACGGAGCTTGAGGGGATCTTGGAGAAGACTCTGCAAGCATGCTCCTACTGGAACGACTTGGAGTGACAGCACTTGTTACGCTTAACACGTCACCTAAATGTGAAACACCTTCTTAATTACAATATTAAAATGACTAATACTCAGTATCTTCAAATAGATCAACACTTGAGCATTTGTGTGCATATGTATCATCAACAAGGTTTGACAAAAAATACAAGAATTTGCTATACTTACGAGATCCAGTGTCTGACTCATATGATACAGACTGAGCTTCAGGGATACACAGAGACTTGCTGCTCAAGGAAGACTTGCTAGTTGGGTTATAACAATGTGAATTTTCCAAAATTGATGGACTCATTGACTGTTGTGGAGACACATAGGAGAATGAAGCTGCAAGTGAAGGAGCAGGAGCACAATCAGGATGATAGAGCTGAAGCCATGCGACATACTCACTATCTTCAAACACATTGAAACCATTTTCCAGCCGAGTTTGAAATAATTTGATACTTTCCGGTGCAAAAACCGGGACTGATTCTATGTCACCATTAGCATGGTCATTAGTTTGTGAACTCTCCTTCTCAGCATCACCAGAAAAACCAGTAGGAATTCCATCCTCATCAAGAACTTCATCCTCATCATCTGTCTCTTTCTCTGCAGTAACAATATCATCAGAAGTTCCATCAGGAATTTCCTCACCATCTGAATGAAATACTTCAGATGTTGGCAATTTTTTGAGAAGTGCATCACGACTAAACGGATAGATTCCAGTGTTGCAAAAGCCCATGGTAATGTTGCTAATAGACATTCCTTTTGACCAGGCACCAGAAAATAATTGTGAAAATTGAAACTTTGACAATACTCTACCTGGATTTTTGAACATGTATTTTCGACAGGCTTCTGACCAATAGGCTTTAAGCGGCCCAAAACAACTGGTGTCCAATGGCTGGCTATCAGCTGTAGTGTGAGGCGGTAGGCAGAATATCACAACATCATTATCTTTGGCACTTTGAATGAGATCTAATGTATAGTGCGAAGAATGACCGTCAAGCATTAGCAATAATGGGCGACTAGTAACCGCATGTTGCAAAAAATGATTAGAAAACCAAGTAGCAAACAATTCTTGATCCATCCATCCCGAATCCGACATTCCGTAGAGAGTTCCAGGGACTTCACCCTTACTTAACTCATGGTTGAACCTTTTACCCGAGAAAACTACCATAGGGGGAATTGCTTGACCAGCTGCATTACAGCAACCTAGAATTGTTATCTGTGTTTTATTACCAGAGCTAATCTGCCGAACCTTCTTTGTTCCTTTGGCTGACACTATACGGGGTGGCTTGTGTTCCAAGGGCATACCCGATTCGTCACAGTTGTATATTTGGGATGGTTTGTCCTTCAAATTATATTTATCCAGAGTCTCCTGAAGTAAGTCAAAGTAATTTTTAAAGACCTCACGACTTGTCATTTTTTCCCGGGCCGTAGAAAATGAATCTCCTTTGCGTAAACTAATTTCAGGCCATCGCTCACGAAAACGACACCACCAACCTTGAGAGATATGGTGATCTCCAAGCAGCCTTCCTTTTTTCTTCATAACAGCCTCAACAATCCTCAAAACTTCAGCTCTAGTTTTGCAATAGCCCATCTTGGAGCAGTTCACAAGAAAGTCAACCAGCTCTTTTTCCTCCTCTCTAGTGAGGTAAGATTTAGGGCCCATTTTGGTGCCCTGTATAACTCTTCCCGATAACCTATCCATTAACGTCGTACGAGGGACCCCATGCGCTATGGCAGCCATGTTGATTCCCATTGAACCATCCTTCACTGCCGCCATAGCCTGCAACATCGAGTGGTTAGACCAAGACAATCTCTTCTTCTTCATTCTTCCCTTAGGCCATCGCTGGGTGTGGTCATCGCAGATATTAATTCATTAGGTAGAGATCGCCGCAAAGGTGATATATAATTCGGTAGAGGTCGACACCAAGTGCGGAATATATGGTAGAGGTCGATACAGCTGTGGTTCACAATGTGGGAATGGTTGCCACTCACTATAACTACACAGAGTATTTGGTAATGGTCGTCAACCGGCGCGTTGATAAAGTATATGGTACGAGGTCGACACAAAGTGTGGTCGACTTTAAATTTGGTGAAGTCGACGTTAGGTACCGGTCGACAATCGAGGGCTTACGCTAGCTATTATAAACAACAAAAAAATATTCCCAATTTTTTTTTGATAGCTACCACTTACAGTGTGTCGCTAACTCACCCTAATAGCAATAACAACAGTAGTAATAATAGTAGTAGGGTAGTGGTGAATAATAAATGAATAATAATAATAATAATGTTAAAGAGAAAGACTGTAATTCAAAGTATTCGTAATGACATTAAATGTACATCTAAAACCAAGGAGTAGTATTTACAATTACAAAAGATACAAATTATGACCTTATTATGTACTGAACAAGCTTAATAGCTGCATGTTACTAAATAGGAAATGCCTTAAAGGTAAATTTTGTTATTAAATTTTGCTAGTATGTTTGTGTAATTGCATGTTATCTCTTTTGTTGACAGTCTCAGATTTGGAACTTTATTTGCAGTTCAAGTGTGTACTTCAGAGACCCTACTAGAAACTAGTATGAGATTAGAAAATTATTTATATAATTTTTTTTAGCCAAACAATGACAACAAAAACCTGAACAGTTAGATTTTAGATTCATGCTCAGTTTAGAACTGCAAATATAACTGAAACTGTTATATAACTCAATAAAGCCTGCTCACATTAATGGTCAATATCACATCTTGTAGAAGTTGCTATTGGGAAGTGGTTTACAAAGCAAGAAAACTGAAGAGCTTTCTTTCAACACATGAAGTAGATCCTTCAGGATAGGCTACTTAGAAGCTGATATTAAGAACCAAAAATTTCCTTTTATACAGATCCAATTTGGGTACTTTATTGCGCAGAAGTAAAATTAAAGTTCAGGGTAGGTTATGCAGGAAGTGACGTAATAAATGTACACACCCTACACGCGGCCATTTTGAGTGGCAATAGTGAATAGCTTTTGTGCTGTTGTTAACTTAGATAACTTTCCCTGTACCGCATTTAAGCTTCGTCCAACGAGAAATAATAAGCAGAAAAGCCAGGTGAAGACACAATTAGCCTAGAATACGCAACGCGCCACTCTAAGTTTTGCCACTCAAAATGGCGACGTAGCAACTGTTGCTAATAAACGTCACTCTACGTCACTTCCTGCATAACCTATCCGTAGTAGTAGAAAGCAGAAGTAGAAAGCTATAATAATAGCTAGTTTTCAGGCTAGCTAACAAGTTCCAGGATCATTAAGCGCAGACCTACTTAGTTTCTCAAGTCGTTTAAATTATATATTATTTGGTACAATTACTCCCAAATGTTTAGAGCTGGTCAACGTTGATAAGGGGCGGGGCTAAATTGGCCCAATTTGTTCAGCTATGTGGGCGTTTACCAAAGCCTGCCTTTTGACGCGCGCACAGCTTTCGAAGGGCGTGGCAGAATCATTTTCTGGTTCTGGAGTGAAAATTTTCTTAGTCCTCACGGAAGTATGGCTAGAAGACCTGGATGGTCTAGATCCTTTAAAAAGGATTCAAAGTTGCAACAGTATTTTTTAGACCTAGTCATACCTACCGGGAAGACACTTGGAACGGGATCTTATGGCTCAGTGTTAGAAGTAAGTAAAGCTACTAGCCTAAAAGCTTATAAAGTTCGAACTTAGAATAATACAAATGTAATTTACTAGCAAATTTTTGATGTGTCCTATTAGCTACCATTATTATGTTATTATAGGTAAAGTATAGCAAAGTTTTGTGTGCTGCTAAGCGTATGCATGAACTATTACTGGATCCTGGTAATCAAGGAGTTCAAGAGACTGTAGACAGATATCAACAAGAATGTCAGCTCATGGCAGGTCTCCGACATCCTAACATAACACAGTTCCTTGGTCTGTGTTTGCTGGAGGGATCAGACCTACCTCTACTGGTGATGGAGAGACTAGAAATGAGTGTGGATGACCTCCTGGAGTGTGCCCCTAATATTCCACTTCAAGTCAAGATTTCCATTCTTACAGACACAGGCAGCGGTTTAGTTTACTTGCATAGTCGAAGGCCTCCCATAATCCACAGAGACCTGACTGCGAGGAACATCCTCCTCACATCGTCTCTGACAGCTAAGATCACTGACATGGGAAACTCACGCATGGTAACTTTAAAACCAGCTCAGCTAGCCCAAACACTCTCAAAGAATCCGGGGACCACTGTGTACATGCCACCAGAGGCTCTCAGCGAGAGCCACAGATATGGCCCATCTCTAGATGTGTTCTCATTCGGACATCTTGCCCTCTACATACTCACACAGGTAAAGCAGAAATTAATTACAACTAGTAGTAGTAGTAGTAGTAGTAGTACAATAGCAAATCTATTTGTAGTAGTACAGGAGCATATATTGTCATGTACAGTGCTTCCAAATTAAAGAGTGGATTTTTTTAAACTACTGTATAGAATCTCACTACAGTCATTTAACATACACATACCTTTTTCTTCATCATCCCAATAATGTTTCCAATAGTGAAACTGGATGAACAGCACTTTTCTCATTCACTCTAATACATTTTACGCCATTTTTTATGTCAAGAATTTGCGGTAGTTCATCATTAAATGTAGCTAGTTAACGAGCTTTAAGCGTAGCTAATGAGCTACGGTCCTATAGTAATTTGCCAAGTTGTAAGACGGGCTTTCCCTAACTGCAAGGCCGCAGTTTTAATTTTTTTAAGTGGCTGTATGGATTCTCAGCATTCTACTAGCAGTAGTAAGACACTGGGCTGTTTCTCTAGCAAGATGTCCCAGCATTCGGTATTCTGACAACATCAGGGTGGGACAGTTGGAGTCACAAGTCATATTTTTTATTCTTGTAGAAAATATCTATGCCCAAATTACCAACTACATAGAATACAACAGATAATAACTGATTTTGTGATTGATTTATATGATAACAATGATGACTGTGATGTAGCTATCACAGGGCCAAAAGCCCGAGTTTACAAGGGTAGTTTACAAATTGTGAACTTGTAGTTTCCACTAAGTTAACAAATGTTTGAGGTTTACAAGTGGTTGCCAATATATACACAATTGGTTCACAATGACAGTCTTGCAAACTACTTGTAAACTTTTTGAGTAGGAGTACACATGGTAGTTAACAAAGTGTTCATGAACTGAACTGTGAACTATTTGCAAACTTCTTGTACCCAAATTTGAAAACTGTTTGTGGACCAACTCAGTATTAATTCTTTCTTATTCGATTACAAAGTCAGTTTATTTATTCATTAATTATTTATTTTACATGTTTATGTTTTATTTATGAACATTTTACTTATTTATACATTTATTTATTTATTATTTATTTATTTATTTATTACAGTATTTAATTGACAAAATCAAGTTTTTTATTATAATTTCCAAATAAGTATTAGTTAACAACAATAAAAACTTAGTTAGCATTAAACATTTGACTGTTAATTTGTACAATTACAACAATAATAAATATTTATTTATTTATTTATTTATTTATTCATTTATTTATTTTTATTTATTTAGTTATTTATTTATCTATGTTCATATAATTATTTATTATCTATTTATTTATTTGTTTATTCACATAGGTATTCATTAATTAATTAATTAATTTACTTATTTATTTACGTATTTATTTATTTATTTACTTATTTATTGATTGATTGATTTATTTTGTTCAATAAGCTAACTAATCATAATAATAATATAATAGCAATACTAGTAATAGTAATAGTAATAATAATAGTAATAATAATTAATAATAATAATATTAATAATAATAATATTAATAATAGTAATAACAATAATAAGAATAGTAATAATAATAATAATAGTAATAATAATAATATTAATAATAGTAATAGTAATAAGAATAGTAATAATAATAATAATAGTAATAATAATAATAATTATAGTAATAATAATAATTATAGTAATAATAATAATTATAGTAATAATAATAATAATTATAGTAATAATAATAATAGTAATAATAATAATAACAATAACAGTTTATTTTTTATTTGTTTATTTGTTTATTCATTTGTTATTTTATTGCTTCCTTTCTTTATTTCTTTATTTACTTACTTGTTTATCTTTGTTTATTTATTTATTGATTAGTTCATTCATATTTATTTAGTTATTTATTTATTTATTTTATGTGTGTATTTATTTTAATTATTTCTTTATTTCTTTATTTATTTATGTATGTGTATTTATTTTATTTATTTCTTTATCTATTTATATTTATTTATTTATTTATATACTCAATTTATTTATTCATTTGTATATTTCATTAATTAATTAATTTTAGTTATTATTTTACATTGTTGATGAAATAATGAAAATTATGAGTGAAAAATATTTAAATCAAAAATTAATTAAATAGGAGAAGTAAAATGTATAATCGCACTCAAGAGATATCTACATAGCACAGGGCTGGAAATTTATTTATTTATTGTTATTTAATTAATTTAGTTATTATTTTACGTTGTTGATGAATAATGAAAATTACAAGTGAAAAGTATTTAAATCAAAAATTAATTAAATTAATTAAATAGTTAATAACGGAGAAATATAATTAATAATCACACTCAAAAGATGTCTAGCAAAGGGCTGGAAATTTTATTTATTTATTGTTATTTGTATTCATTTACTTGTTTATATATATATATTTATATTAAAATGAATAATTGATTCTTTATTATATGAAATGAAATAAATTAATTAAAATCATTAACTTATTTATCTATTTCAGTGGCTTGTTAGCCTCAACTCGCTGCCTTTTTTTTTAGAGTGGGAAAATTGCCTGACACACGAATCAGGTGATAAAAATTTCACCAGCCATCTCTTCCAGAGGCTTTCTGTAGAAGTGCAGGGAAGAAGGCAGTGGCAATTTTTAACTACACCAGCAAACAATAATTGCTTGGATTTTTTTATTTATTCACTTTTAGATATTTTACTCAATTGCTTTTCATTGTCTTTATTGTCTAGATTAGTGGTGAGAAAACTTGTCATCTTTTCATTTATCATAACAATAAAACATGAAATAATCAATGATTGAATAAATAAATAAATACAGCAATACAATAGATGAATTAATTTTATTTGCGACCCGTACCAATGGTTGCTGCGAAAGTGGTACAGTGTCACCATGACATCGCCGTTTGGCTGGAAAACCCCTTACCGAATGACAATGGGTAAGGTTTCGCTATTGTTTAGTATAGTTCGCTATTGTTTAATAGCAAGTGAGAAGAATTTGAATTCTCTTGGAGCACTTTTTAGAAACGACTACTCTTCTGGTGGTGAGTTGTTTTTTTTATTTCTATAGTCGTAGGGTATAGTACTCTAGATATAGAATATAGCTATATACATAGCCAATCTTCATTTTTACGAATTGCTGTGGATTCATTGAGAAAAAAGTTATAGAATGTTTACAATTAATGTGCATATCATTATGCTGGTCTTATGTGGTTCACAATTTAGTGGGCAAGATTCTATAAAGCACACTTTATGCGTCATTGTGCAAGCTATATTCATAGTGGCTAGCTTTACTAAATTTTAATGTTTTTATTCACAGCACTAACAACGAGGAAGCTGAAGAGCTTAAAGTTCTAATGAAGAATTTCAAGGCATGCTTGATAGCTAAGTTTGAGAACAAGACAGCTAAATATGTATATGTGGTTATTTCTAATAATTATTAAAATTATATTATGACATTAACATTAACCTGAGTCTCATTGGTTTCATCTGCCAGGGATAGTCTTGGCTTTAAAAAAAAATAGGAGACAATTAAATAAAACCTGAGATTGCAGCTTACATCTTAATATGGTAAAAGTGTCAACGCAATTCAAGAAAGTAAAAACAGCATTTGTCTTTGCACAAATCAACTTACCATAGTAATTGAAAAGGTGACGCTTTACCGAACCACTTTGAGAAGCCGTTAAGTAGTTGTAAATCCCTTTACCCAATTAATTGATTAGCACAGGTGCGTACAAAAACCCTTGAATATGAACTCGAAACAAACTATATATTAGTTGTAAGACACAAGGATCATCCGTGCATTGGGTAAGAAGCTGTAAATTTAAATCAACCGCTTTTGGTTTGTGTAGGCTTTACTCACTGTTCTGTCACGGTTGCTACCAAGACTGAGTTCAGTAATCTAGCTAGTAGCCCCGTAACCGCCCCGTGGCTCAACGCAAAAAAGCTAGATAATAAAGCGAGGGGAGGGCGAGACCCTTTACCAACCTGGAACCTCTACACTCGATTAGCGATTGGTAAAGTGAATCGGTACATGAGACTAACTTTTCATTATGGCGGTTCGGTTAAATGAAAGTATCACACTCAGCTTTCAAGAGTAAGTTAAAAGCTTTGCCCCTTAAAAAATAGTAATGCCAATCTAGTAATACTCTAGTGATGTGGGAGAGGAGGACTGTCTAATAATTCTGTACACTAGTTTCTTAAGTAGTTTGAGACAAATAGTGTGTACAAGGTGCCTGTTTGAGTTTGCTAGTATGTAAGTCTGACAAAAAATGGAAACCGGTTGTTTGCTATGTAAACTTGACATATATATCTTAGAGTCATCTTCAGTGGTTTCACAAGACAGCTGCATTAGGCTTGTATGTTTGTCCCTCCATCTAATCCTATCATTAGTTAGCAAGTGTCTAAAGGGTACTACTTGTCACTTACTCGTAATAATATCAGTGAATTTAAAAATTCGCTCACCTAATAGCTAGTTGGGCGGAGCCCGACCTCGGCTGAAGGGAGAGGTCGGGTAACAAGCCTATACCCGGGTTTGTTCCCTGCTGCAACGTACGTTGCAGTCCAATCAGATTGCAGTGTGGTTAAATGCTAAGGGAATGGGTGGGCGGACAGGAATACGCCTACGCAGAAATATACGTACACACAAGGAGCAAAAGGAGCAAGAAATGTGCGTGGGTGAAAAGAATGGCCACAAATCGTAAATCCCACACAATCGGCTCATGACGTCATGATTAGCTGACTCAGCAGGAACAAACCCGGATATAGGCTTGTTACCCGACCTCTCCCTTCAGCAGAGGTCGGGCTCCGCCCAACTACCTAATAGCTAAACTAGAGTAGCTAAATGGAATGGCGGCACAACTATAAAAATTGAATGGAATCATATAGCTATTATATCCATGTAATTTTTATACAGCAGGACCTCAACTGTATTATCTTGTCCAGTAGTGATGGCATTTCCCATTGGCTTATTTTGCAGGTAGCAACATACTGCTGATGTATCAAGGCTAGTCAATACAAGATGTTGGCGAAGCAAGTGTCATGAAGTAAGTTGATAACGGGTGTGAACATAACCAGGCCTCATCCCTAATAGTGATAATGTTGGTGGCCCTGCCTCTTTTATTGTCTAGGTACAAATCTTTCCAGAGTTTTTTTGTTTGTTTGTTTGTTTGTTTTTGTTTTGGGGCATGACTTAGGTTCACCTGCATTGAGTCTACCACACTGGATTTATGTCCAACCAAAAAGTTGAAGACTTACTGATATTCTCCTATTACTTGTTACAGGGTGGGCATTATTAGGGTAAACTTGTAGTGGTGCGTTCCCTTGGCTGCTTTGGCTGTCTCTTTAGACTATGGCTTTGACCCATTCTTGGTTGATGCTCACACTTTGCTGGCAAGTCTATACATGCTTTATTAGTGACAGTCTCATTGCACTGCTCATCTGCTGATGCTATCCCTTACCTTATGACCTTACCATGCACCCTTCACTTGGCTATTCTTTTGTACTAGACCTTCCCTAGCATCCTCAAGTTGTCCTCCAGCTCCCACTCTTTGGGCCCTTATAACACTAGAGTTGAAACAAGTATGAAAGTGTTGGGTGGCCTGTGCTGTTGCATATAGAACAGAGATATATATTTATAAAGTATCAAGTATCATCTGAGGCTAGTGGTTCTGTAGTATGCAATGATATTGGTGCCGTTGGCCAGATTGTTATTATTAGCCCTCAGCGCGCATGCGCAAGTGGGTTATAGTAGTCGTCCCATCTATTTGTCTGTCTGTCAGCTGATTTTGGAGATTACTGACAATTAACTGTTGATTTAAGTATGATCTTGCTCAGGATGATGATTTAACAAGCTGTCTGCTCCGTGTAGGTTCAAATTTTTGTAGGTAATGTCCCCTATCGTCATGTCGCAATCACATGGGCAAATAATTTCTTTTCTTCCCACGTTAGTTTTTGCTTCATACTGAAAAGTAAATGAGAGCTGGAATTCAGGTGTTTTACGTTGAAACTATATACCGGTGAGAGTCTCCTGCATGTTTAGCTACTTCTTTAGACAGCAATTAGCTACATCTATGTTTTCATTGCTTGAGCTGTATTGATACCTGATTAGGAATAGCTAAATATATTATTTTTTCGGTCTGAGAAATTATTTTGTTATAGCTAGCTAGTGTATAGTAGCGCTGAGGGTTCACACCTTTGGTGCTTCATTTGCTTGGCTTGATAACTAATTTTCTTTTCCATTAGAATTAATATTGCCATAACCTTTTTTTTCCATTTCCTAGATTTCATGGTGCTTGGGCTGCTGCTATCTGTGCTGAGGTTCTGGTGTTCTTGATTGAAGAAGAGAATAATGGTAAGTCTCTAGGCATGCACTACTGTTATCATTGTACATACATATACTAATACTAACACTGCATTCACGAAGTAGTACTGCACACGAAGTGCTAACACTGTGCACACACACATAGTGCTAACACTCTGCACACACATAGTACTAACACTGTGCACGCACATAGTGCTAGCACTGTGCATACACATAGTACTAACACTGTGCACACACATAGTGCTAGCACTGTGCACACACATAGTGCTAGCACTGTGCACACACGTAGTACTATTACTGTGCATGCACGTAGTACTAACACTGTGCACGCACATAGTGCTAACACTGTGCACACACATAGTGCTAACACTGTGCACACACATAGTACTATTACTGTGCATGCACATAGTGCTAACACTGTGCACACACATAGTACTAACACTGTGCATGCACGTAGTACTAACACTGTGCATGCACGTAGTACTAACACTGTGCACGCACATAATGCTAACACTGTGCACACACATAGTGTTAACACTGTGCACACACGTAGTACTATTACTGTGCACGCACATAGTGCTATCACTGTGCACACACATAGTGCTATCACTGTGCACACACATAGTGCTAACACTGTGCACACACATAGTACTAACACTGTGCACACACATAGTGCTAACACTGTGCACACACGTAGTACTATCACTGTGCACACACATAGTGCTATCACTGTGCACACACATAGTGCTAGCACTGTGCACACACGTAGTACTAACACTGTGCACGCACATAGTGCTAACACTGTGCACACACATAGTGCTAACACTGTGCACACACATAGTACTAACACTGTGCATGCACGTAGTACTAACACTGTGCATGCACGTAGTACTAACACTGTGCACGCACATAGTGCTATCACTGCATGCACGTAGTACTATTAATACTGTGCACGCACATAGTGCTAGCACTGTGCACACACATAGTACTAACACTGTGCACACACATAGTGCTAGCACTGTGCACACACGTAGTACTATTACTGTGCATGCACGTAGTACTAACACTGTGCACGCACATAGTGCTAACACTGTGCACACACATAGTGCTAACACTGTGCTACTGTGCACGCACATAGTGCTATCACTGTGCACACACATAGTGCTAGCACTGTGCACACACATAGTGCTATCACTGTGCACACACATAGTACTAACACTGTGCATGCACGTAGTACTAACACTGTGCACACACATAGTACTAACACTGTGCATGCACGTAGTACTAACACTGTGCACGCACATAGTGCTAGCACTGTGCATGCACGTAGTACTAACGCTATGCACGTAGTACTAACGCTGTGCACGCACATAGTGCTAGCACTGTGCACACACGTAGTACTAACACTGTGCACGCACATAGTGCTAACACTGTGCACACACATAGTGCTAACACTGTGCACACACGTAGTACTATTATTGTGCACACACGTAGTCCTATTACTGTGCATGCACATAGTACTAACACTGTGCATGCACATAGTGCTAACACTGTGCACACACATAGTACTAACACTGTGCACACACATAGTGCTAGCACTGTGCATGCACGTAGTACTAACACTGTGCACGCACATAGTGCTATCACTGTGCACACACATAGTGCTAGCACTGTGCATGCACATAGTGCTAACACTGTGCACACACATAGTACTAACACTGTGCATGCACGTAGTACTAACACTGTGCACGCACATAGTGCTAACACTGTGCACGCACATAGTACTAACACTGTGCATGCACATAGTACTAACACTGTGCATGCACGTAGTACTAACACTGCACGCACATAGTGCTAACACTGTGCACACACATAGTACTAACACTGTGCATGCACGTAGTACTAACACTGTGCACGCACATAGTGCTAACACTGTGCACACACATAGTACTAACACTGTGCACACACATAGTGCTAACACTGTGCACACACGTAGTACTATCACTGTGCACACACATAGTACTAACACTGTGCACGCAAATAGTGCTAACACTGTGCATGCACGTAGTACTAACGCTGTGCACGCACATAGTGCTAGCACTGTGCATGCACGTAGTACTATTACTGTGCACACACATAGTACTAACACTGTGCATGCACATAGTGCTAACACTGTGCACACACATAGTGCTAGCACTGTGCATGACGTAGTACTAACACTGTGCATGCACGTAGTACTAACACTGTGCACGCACATAGTACTAACACTGTGCACGCACATAGTACTAACACTGTGCACACACATAGTGCTAGCACTGTGCATGACGTAGTACTAACACTGTGCATGCACATAGTGCTAACACTGTGCACACACATAGTACTAACACTGTGCATGCACGTAGTACTAACACTGTGCACACACGTAGTACTATTACTGTGCATGCACGTAGTACTAACACTGTGCACGCACATAGTGCTAACACTGTGCATGCACGTAGTACTAACGCTGTGCACACACGTAGTACTATTACTGTGCACACACATAGTACTAACACTGTGCATGCACATAGTGCTAACACTGTGCACACACATAGTGCTAGCACTGTGCATGACGTAGTACTAACACTGCATGCACGTAGTACTAACACTGTGCACGCACATAGTACTAACACTGTGCATGCACGTAGTACTAACACTGTGCACACACATAGTGCTAACACTGTGCACACACGTAGTACTATCACTGTGCATGCACATAGTGCTAACACTGTGCACACACATAGTACTAACACTGTGCATGCACGTAGTACTAACACTGTGCACGCACATAGTGCTAACACTGTGCACACACATAGTGCTAACACTGTGCACACACATAGTGCTAACACTGTGCACACACGTAGTACTATCACTGTGCACACACATAGTGCTAGCACTGTGCACACACGTAGTACTAACACTGTGCATGCACGTAGTACTAACACTGTGCACGCACGTAGTGCTAACACTGTGCACACACATAGTGTTAACACTGTGCACACACATAGTGCTAACACTGTGCACACACGTAGTACTAACACTGTGCACGCACATAGTGCTAGCACTGTGCATGCACGTAGTACTAACACTGTGCATGCACATAGTGCTATCACTGTGCACACACATAGTACTAACACTGTGCATGCACGTAGTACTAACACTGTGCACACACATAGTGCTAACACTGTGCACACACATAGTACTAACACTGTGCATGCACGTAGTACTAACACTGTGCACACACATAGTGCTAACACTGTGCACACACGTAGTACTATAACTGTGCACGCACATAGTGCTATCACTGTGCACACACATAGTGCTAGCACTGTGCACACACATAGTGCTAACACTGTGCACACACATAGTGCTAGCACTGTGCATGACGTAGCACTAACACTGTGCACACACATAGTGCTAGCACTGTGCACACACATAGTGCTAGCACTGTGCACACACATAGTGCTAACACTGTGCACACACATAGTGCTAGCACTGTGCATGACGTAGCACTAACACTGTGCACACACATAGTGCTAGCACTGTGCATGACGTAGTACTATTAATACTGTGCACGCACATAGGTAATATAATTTACAAGTCTAACACTGTGCACACACATCGTACTAACACTGTGCATGCACGTAGTACTAACACTGTGCACACACATAGTGCTAACACTGTGCACACACGTAGTACTATTACTGTGCACGCACATAGTGCTATCACTGTGCACACACATAGTGCTAGCACTGTGCACACACATAGTGCTAACACTGTGCACACACATAGTGCTAGCACTGTGCATGACGTAGCACTAACACTGTGCACACACATAGTGCTAGCACTGTGCATGACGTAGTACTATTAATACTGTGCACGCACATAGGTAATATAATTTACAAGTCTCACCTGGGATGAACTAATAGTCTCTTCTATCATTGTGTTAACTTGATTTCATACTACACGTACATACATACATAGTGTCTTCTTCAGTTGTACAAGTATAACTTACTATGAAGTATCTGTATTTGCTAAGGAGCTATCAAATCATTGGCCATTACATTTAAAGTGACCTTTCTTAGCATATTATACATAGCTACACTCAACCAACTATGTACCACATATAGATGGGCATTAATTAGGACTGCACATGCCCTATTAATTGCCTTATTTAATTGTGTGATGTGCTGTGACATTTGCCCTGTGATTGGCTCTGCTACCAACATATACATGCATATATGTCTTACAGGGATGGAGCTGTAGTACAGGGAGCCATACGATGTCTACTACAGGGCCTAACATGCAGATCAGCTCTCTTTAAAGTCTCCATTGCTTGACTGTGGGTGGGTTGTCTGCTTACTCCACAGAGTCCTTTCCATCTAGTGAGTGACCTAAACTCAATACATGATAGTTCAATTCCTTGAATTGTACCTACATTTAGTGGTTGATTTATGTTTTGTTTTGTTGTTGTTGTTGTTTTGTTTTTTTTCCTTACTTTATTAATGAAATGGACATCGTATTGTCCATTTGATGGCCTAATATAAAAGACCGTTAGCAGGGTTTCATGCGTGATTTTCACTGGGGATGGGAGAGACTGTGTAATTAACCATGTGTCCACTTCATTGGGTCACCATGTGTCCACTTCATTAGATCACCATGTGTCCACTTCATTAGGTCACCATGTGTCCATTTCATTAGGTCACCATGTGTCCACTTCATACGGTCACCATGTGTCCACTTCATTAGGTCACCATGTGTCCACTTCACTAGGTCACCATGTGTCCACTTCATTAGGTCACCATGTGTCCACTTCACTAGGTCACCATGTGTCCACTTCACTACGTCACCATGTGTCCACTTCACTAGGTCGCCATGTGTCCACTTCATTAGGTCACCATGTGTCCACTTCACTAGGTCACCATGTGTCCACTTCACTACGTCACCATGTGTCCACTTCATTAGGTCACCATGTGTCCACTTCATTAGGTCACCATGTGTCCACTTCATTAGGTCACCATGTGTCCATTTCATTAGGTCACCATGTGTCCATTTTATTAGGTCACCATGTGTCCACTTCATTAGGTCACCATGTGTCCACTTCATTAGGTCACCATGTGTCCACTTCATTAGGTCACCATGTGTCCACTTCATTAGGTCACCATGTGTCCACTTCATTGGGTCACCATGTGTCCACTTCATTGGGTCACCATGTGTCCATTTCATTAGGTCACCATGTGTCCATTTCATTAGGTCACCATGTGTCCACTTCATTAGGTCACCATGTGTCCATTTCATTAGGTCACCATGTGTCCACTTCATTAGGTCACCATGTGTCCACTTCATTGGGTCACCATGTGTCCACTTCATTAGGTCACCATGTGTCCATTTCATTAGGTCACCATGTGTCCACTTCATTAGGTCACCATGGTGTCCACTTCATTAGGTCACCATGTGTCCATTTCATTAGGTCACCATGTGTCCACTTCATTAGGTCACCATGGTGTCCACTTCATTAGGTCACCATGTGTCCACTTCACTAGGTCACCATGGTGTTTATTTCATTTTATTTCTATGAATTTGACTAGATTTTGATTATTGGGGAATGAGATGATTGACTGTAGCTGTGTTTATACACTGATGCTCTAGCTTGTAGTAGTTGATGGAGGCCAGCCAGTGAGAATGGACTAAGTTTGGAATGTTGTGGTTGAGGCATGGCTGGGTCTGACCACCACAAGTACAACATATAGGTTTGTGGTTGGTAAAACTTGTCACTACTGACCATAAGTTGGTGTAGAGTGTGTAGGTGTACAAGGCAGTCATGCTGGGCATTGAAATCTGTGTGATGTGTATCTTGTGCAGTCATGTCATGTGCAGTCCTGTGTTGCTGGACTTTGTGTGTGTATTTTGTGCAGTTATGTAGGAGATCATTGTTGCTGAGAGTTGTAGTCAATATGTGTATGTTTGTGTGTTATTGGATATGAGTTGCTACTGAAACTTATATTCAGTTACTAGGGTATGGTCACACCACACAGTCAGAATGTTTGTGTGGATGTTTGTACTTCAGACTTAGTGGTCATTTTTAACTTATGTGACCAGTGACTAGAGGTAGTGATGGGGTTCTCATGTGACCAGTGACTAGAGGTAGTGATGGGGTTCTCATATGACCAGTGACTAGAGGTAGTGATGAGGTTCTTATGTGACCAGTGACTAGAGGTAGTGATGGGGTTCTCATATGACCAGTGACTAGAGGTAGTGATGGGGTTCTCATATGACCAGTGACTAGAGGTAGTGATGAGGTTCTCGTGTGACCATTGACTAGAGGTAGTGATGGGGTTCTCATATGACCAGTGACTAGAGGTAGTAATGAGGTTCTCGTGTGACCAGTGGCTAGAGGTAGTGATGGGGTTCTCATATGACCAGTGACTAGAGGTAGTGATGGGGTTCTCATATGACCAGTGACTAGAGGTAGTGATGGGGTTCTCATATGACCAGTGACTAGAGGTAGTGATGGGGTTCTCGTATGACCAGTGACTAGAGGTAGTGATGGGGTTCTCATGTGATCAGTGACTAGAGGTAGTGATGGGGTTCTCATGTGACCAGTGACTAGAGGTAGTGATGAAGTTCTCATGTGACCAGTGACCAGTGACTAGAGGTAGTGATGGGGTTCTCATGTGACCAGTGACTAGAGGTAGTGATGAAGTTCTCATGTGACCAGTGACCAGTGACTAGAGGTAGTGATGGGGTTCTCGTATGACCAGTGACTAGAGGTAGTGATGGGGTTCTCATATGACCAGTGACTAGAGGTAGTGATGGGGTTCTCATATGACCAGTGACTAGAGGTAGTGATGGGGTTCTCATGTGACTAGATATAGTGATGGGGTTCTCATGTGATCAGTGACTAGAGATAGTGATGAGGTTCTCGTGTGACCAGTGACTAGAGGTAGTGATGAGGTTCTCATGTGACCAGTGACTAGAGATAATGATGAGGTTCTCATGTGACCAGTGACTAGAGATAGTGATGAGGTTCTCGTGTGACCAGTGACTAGAGGAAGTGATGGGGTTCTCATGTGACCAGTGACTAGAGGTAGTGATGGGGTTCTCATGTGACCAGTGACTAGAGATAGTGATGGGGTTCTCATGTGACTAGAGATAGTGATGAGGTTCTCATATGACCAGTGACTAGAGGTAGCGATGGGGTTCTCGTGTGACCAGTGACTAGAGGGTAGTGATGAGGTTCTCATGTGACCAGTGACTAGAGGTAGTAATGAGGTTCTCATATGACCAGTGACTAGAGGTAGTGATGGGGTTCTCATATGACCAGTGACTAGAGGTAGTGATGGGGTTCTCGTGTGACCAGTGACTAGAGGTAGTGATGGGGTTCTCGTGTGATCAGTGACTAGAAGTAGTGATGAGGTTCTCATGTGACTAGTGACTAGAGGTAGTGATGAGGTTCTCATGTGACCAGTGACTAGAGGTAGTGATGAGGTTCTCGTGTGACCAGTGACTAGAGGTAGTGATGGGGTTCTCATATGACCAGTGACTAGAGGTAGTGATGGGGTTCTCGTGTGACCAGTGGCTAGAGGTAGTGATGGGGTTCTCATATGACCAGTGACTAGAGGTAGTGATGGGGTTCTCATATGACCAGTGACTAGAGGTAGTGATGGGGTTCTCGTATGACCAGTGACTAGAGGTAGTGATGGGGTTCTCATGTGATCAGTGACTAGAGATAGTGATGGGGTTCTCATGTGACCAGTGACTAGAGATAGTGATGGGGTTCTCATGTGACCAGTGACTAGAGATAGTGATGGGGTTCTCATGTGATCAGTGACTAGAGATAGTGATGGGGTTTTCGTGTGACCAGTGACTAGAGGTAGTGATGAAGTTCTCATGTGACCAGTGACTAGAGATAGTGATGGGGTTCTCGTATGACCAGTGACTAGAGGTAGTGATGGGGTTCTCATGTGACCAGTGACTAGAGGTAGTGATGAGGTTCTCATATGACCATTGACTAGAGGTAGTGATGAGGTTCTCATGTGACCAGTGACTAGAGGTAGTGATGAGGTTCTCATATGACCAGTGACTAGAGGTAGTGATGGGGTTCTCATATGACCAGTGACTAGAGGTAGTGATGGGGTTCTCATATGACCAGTGACTAGAGGTAGTGATGAGGTTCTCATATGACCAGTGATTAGAGGTAGTGATGAGGTTCTCATGTGACCAGTGACTAGAGGTAGTGATGAGGTTCTCGTGTGACCAGTGACTAGAGGTAGTGATGGAGTTCTCATGTGACCAGTGACCAGTGACTAGAGGTAGTGATGGGGTTCTCGTATGACCAGTGACTAGAGGTAGTGATGGGGTTCTCATGTGATCAGTGACTAGAGATAGTGATGAGGTTCTCGTGTGACCAGTGGATAGAGGTAGTGATGAAGTTCTCATGTGACCAGTGACTAGAGATAGTGATGGGGTTCTCGTATGACCAGTGACTAGAGGTAGTGATGGGGTTCTCATGTGACCAGTGACTAGAGGTAGTGATGGGGTTCTCATGTGACCAATGACTAGAGGTAGTGATGGGGTTCTCATGTGACCAGTGACTAGAGGTAGTGATGAGGTTCTCGTATGACCAGTGACTAGAGGTAGTGATGGGGTTCTCATATGACTAGTGACTAAGAGGTAGTGATGGGGTTCTCATATGACCAGTGACTAGAGGTAGTGATGAGGTTCTCGTGTGACCATTGACTAGAGGTAGTGATGGGGTTCTCATATGACCAGTGACTAGAGGTAGTGATGAGGTTCTCATATGACCAGTGATTAGAGGTAGTGATGAGGTTCTCATGTGACCAGTGACTAGAGGTAGTGATGAAGTTCTCATGTGACCAGTGACTAGAGGTAGTGATGAGGTTCTCGTGTGACCAGTGATTAGAGGTAGTGATGGAGTTCTCATGTGACCAGTGACTAGAGGTAGTGATGAAGTTCTCATGTGACCAGTGACTAGAGGTAGTGATGAGGTTCTCGTGTGACCAGTGACTAGAGGTAGTGATGAAGTTCTCATGTGACCAGTGACTAGAGGTAGTGATGGAGTTCTCATGTGACCAGTGACTAGAGGTAGTGATGAAGTTCTCATGTGACCAGTGACTAGAGGTAGTGATGAAGTTCTCGTGTGACCAGTGACTAGAGGTAGTGATGGAGTTCTCATGTGACCAGTGACTAGAGGTAGTGATGAGGTTCTCGTGTGACCAGTGACTAGAGGTAGTGATGGAGTTCTCATGTGACCAGTGACTAGAGGTAGTGATGGGTTTCTCATGTGACCAGTGACTAGAGGTAGTGATGAAGTTCTCATGTGACCAGTGACCAGTGACTAGAGGTAGTGATGGGGTTCTCGTATGACCAGTGACTAGAGGTAGTGATGGGGTTCTCATGTGATCAGTGACTAGAGGTAGTGATGAGGTTCTTATGTGACCAGTGACCAGTGACTAGAGGTAGTGATGGGGTTCTCGTATGACCAGTGACTAGAGGTAGTGATGAGGTTCTTATGTGACCAGTGACTAGAGGTAGTGATGGGGTTTTCATGTGCCCAGTGACTAGAGGTCGTCAGTCAATCTGTCGTCAGTCAATCTGTCGTCAGTCAATCTGTCATCAGTCAATGTGCCATCAGTCAATCTGTCAGTCAGTCAATTTGCCGTCAGTCAATCTGTCATCAGTCAATCTGTCAGTCAGTCAATTTGCCGTCAGTCAATCTGTC